>CXTI01000032.1_pt1 | contig 8906 bp, 10 predicted proteins | sample 940731 | NCBI WGS metagenome assembly CXTI01 (sample SAMEA3493478, study PRJEB9703) | human gut metagenome | biome: ENVO:mammalia-associated habitat; material: ENVO:feces | place: Bangladesh | collected 2010-01-06 | reverse complement strand
ATCATGATGGTGGTGGGGGCCACGGCCTTGGCGATGCGCACGACCTGACGAATCTGGTGACGGTGCCGGACTCGTAACCCTGTGTTATCGCGGCGATCTGCGATTGCAATGAGTTGATTTGCGTGTTCTGCGCGTATTTCACCCATGCCGAACCGTTCCAACAGTAAGGCCCGTTGTTATTGCCGTCTGAGGTCACGTAGCCGGTTTGGCCGGTGGAGCCTCTCATCGTGGCGAGCGTGGCGAGCGTGCCCGCTATGACGGGCTTCACGCCCTGGATGGTCGAACGCTGGTCCACCAGTTTCAACGCGGCTTCCGTGGTTTCCGCCGCCTTTTTGAAACCAGCGGCCGCGTTCGATACTAGGTCGCCGCCTTCTATGTAGCTGATGCCGTAGATGGGTGTGGTTTTCATTCTTGGTTTCCTTCCCAGTTCGGCCGGTCGATGCCGGTCGTGCTTGTCGGTTTGTCGAAAACTGTGAACCCTGTCAATTCCGCGAACGTGAACACGCATTGCGCGAAGGTGGCCGGCCAGTCCGCGAAGTCCTGCCAGCGCATGCCGGTGTTCGCTGTGGAGTCGAGCGGGTACATGGTCGCTTCATGGGTCATGCCCCGCTTGTGGGTGAACGTGATACGCCCGCCGATGGTCGTGAACGCGCCGGAGAACGCCGGTCGCCCGTCCATGCCGGTCAACGTGCTCAAACGTATGCCGGTGATAAGCACGGGACCGGAGGGTTCGGGACGGAACAGGTGCGGGAACGACACCGGGTCTAGGTTCGTTCCAATGAACTTAATGGACTCGTTGCGCAGCCGGGTGTCGTGCGTGACGATCCACGATGCCGCCGCCTGCCGTTGCGCGTCGGACGGGGCGAACGTGCCGCCCGTGTGCAAACCGCCCGAGTCGTCGCCGGCCACGGCGTCCGAATCGGCCGTGACGCTTTTCTGCGTGTCCGTGAGCCGTGTGGGCAGACGGCTCAAATCCGTGTAGACGGTTTCCATGTCGTCGTATTCCACCACGCCGTCGTTGTTCTTCGCGCGTTTGGTTTTGGCCACGGCCTGCGTGACCGGCTCCATGATGGACAGTTCCGAATCGCCGGCCACGAGATTCGCTGGCAACGTGTCACGGTGTTGGCCGTCCACGAGCACGTACGGCATGCCATCCACGCCCACATGCACCTGCACCGATCCGGCCAACGACAGCGGGCGGAGGGTGATGGTTTCACCCTGGTAATGCTCGTACCATGCGGGCGCGGGCATGACGTGCGCGTACATGCGCGACAACAAGTCAAGTTGCGACGGGTAATCGTCGGTCTTGTACGTGGCGACTGCCGGGGGCAATTGCAACGATTGGGGTTCGGCTATGGGAGCGCCCGCCTGTTGGGCGCGCTTGTTGAGTTCCGCCAACCGCGCGGCCGGGGTGCCGACCCAATGGCGTCCCGCGTGCTTCGCCTCACCACTGGTGGGGCCTTGTGATTGCAGGCGTTTCCACATGACCATCAGGCTTGTGGCGGTCAAATGGATGCGCCACCTGTTGCCCAAGTCGGTGACGGTGCCGCCATGGCCTATCGTGCCGATGAACAGGGTGGGCACGTTCTCGCCCGGAGCTTCTGGAGCCGTGGGCACGTATTGCTGGTGCAGTTGGGCGATGGTGCCGCGTATCCGCTCCCATGCGCCCATGCTGTCGGGCAGCATGTCCCACGTGGGTTCCGCGCTGAGTTGCACCAGCACGCGCGAGCCCGACAATGTGACGGCCTTGCCGGCCAAGTCGCCAGCCCGGTCGATCAGGTCGAACGTGAGCACCGCCGGATCGGGTTGGCTCACGGGTTCGTCGGCTCCCCACGAAATCGTGAAATCATCCAACGCGGCGATGTCCTGCCGATGGTCGTTGACCGGCTTCCACCCGTCGCCGCCGGTGTCCAAGTACATGAATGGTTGTTGTGCCATCAGCGTCGCACCCCCTCGTAATCGGCTAGGAGTTTGCGGATGGCCTTGGCGGTGCCGTCCGGGTCCACAACGGTGCCGTCGATGTGCACCTCGTAGTTGTTGACCACGATCGTGCCCGCCAAGCCCGCCCGTGTTCCGTTGAGCATGGCGGACATGCTCGTGGACGCGAGTCTGGTGTTGACGGATGCGATGGCTGTTCTCACCTTGCCTTGGAAGCCCGTTTCAAGTCCCTGGGCGAAGCCCGCCATGATGGCTTTGCCGTGCGGGATCAGCAGGCGACGGTCGTAGCTGATCGGCCCCTTGTGCGAGGTGATCCAGTCGGCTATGCCTCCCACGAAACCGGTCACGCCGTCCCATGCGCTTTTCAATCCCCGGAGGAAACCGTCGATGATGCTTTTGCCGGCGTTCACGAGCAGGCCGCCCACGTTGCCCAATGCGGAGAGGATACGGCCTGGGATGCCGGAGAAGAAGCCGACCACGCCGTTCCATGCGTTCTGCGCGCCTTGTGCCGCGTTCTGGAAGAACGCGCCGATTCTGCCGGGCAACGATTGGAAGAAACCGATTATGTTGTTCACGCAATTGCCCATGAACGCGGTGAACTGGCTCCAGATGTTGCGCCCCGTTTCGGTTTGGGTGAAGAACCACACCAACGCGGCCACCAACGCGCCTATGGCGGTGACCACGATCATGATTGGGTTCGCGTTCATGGCGACGTTCAACGCCCATTGCGCCACTTCGGCGGCGGTCGCGGCGATGCTAAAGCCCTGCAACGCGGACACCACGGCGCTGATGGCGCTGGCCACCTTGAACGCGGCGAGTCCGCCGCCGATGGCCACCAGCGCGCCCGCGATGGGTTCGGCGTTCGCGCTGACCCAATCACCGAACTGGGTGAGCTTGTCGGCCACCGCCTGGATGATACCGGCCGCGCCGTTGAACGCGTCGCCCAACTGCGTGCCGATGCTTCCCGCGTCGGACAATCCTTGCAGTCCGGGCGCTATCGTGGTGGCGATGTCGGAGAACGCCTGGCCCATCGAGCCGAGCGCGCCGCCCACGGCCTTCACGGTGTCCGTGAGGGATTGGAACGCGCCGGTCTTGCTTATGGAGTCGGTGAACTGCTTCAATCCTCCGGTGGCTTTCGCGGCGAATTCGCTCACGCTGTCGGCGGCTTCGGTGAGCGCTCCGGTCACCGTGGGTTTGAACAGGTTGAACGCGTCTGTGAGTCCGCCTGTTATGGCGGCTTCCAGATTACCCAACGCGCCTTCCATGGTCTTCGTGCTCGATGCGGCTTCTTTGGCGACGTCGCTCATGCCCAAGTCCATGATGGCCTTGTTGAACTCGTCCGCCGATATCTCGCCCTTTTCCATCGCGTCGCGGAAATTGCCCGTGTACGCGCCGTTCTTGAGCATGGCTTCCTGGAGTTTGCCCGAAGCGCCGGGGATGGCGTCGGCCAACTGGTTCCAGTTCTCGGTCGTGAGCTTGCCCGCGCCAGCCGTCTGGGTGAGCATCATCGCCACGCTTTTGAACGTGTCGGCGTTGCCGCCCGCCACGGCGTTCAGGTTGCCCGCCGCCTCGGTCAAACCGGTGTAGTCGCTGATGCCGTTCGCGGCCAACTGGGCGGTGGTGTTCTGTATCGTTGAGAGGTCGTACACGGTGTGGTCGGCGTAGTCGCGCGCCGCCTGTGACGCCTTCTCCACGTTCGACGTGTCGATGCCCGCGAAGTTCATGGTCTGCACGAACTTGTCGGTGCTGTCGCTCATGTCGATGACAGCGCCGCCGAAGTCCTTGAGCTTGTCCCACAACGCGGTCACGCCCTTCAACGCGGCACCGCCCATGAAGCTGCCGAACGCCGCCGCCTTGCTGGTGGCCTTCTGGAACGCCTTCACCGCGTCGTCGCTGTTGCCGGTGATGCGCACAGACATGATCGCGCTATGCGCCATCGGTTTCCTCCATTCGTTCGGCTTCGTCCTGCAATATCTCCACCGCCGTCGCCCAATCCAATTCGCTTGCATTCTCCCGCCACTCCCACGGGGTGCCGCCGAAATAGCGGGACAGCAGGCAAGAGAGACGGCCTAGCGAGTCGTCAGGCCACGCGGTCAGAGAGTAGGGTTTGCTGGTTCCTGGTCTTTCTGTTCGAGCGCGATGTCTTCCACGGTGTCCATCCACTCGTCAAATCCGAGCGTGGTGTGACCGGCGTTGCGCATGGCGAGGAACGCGAGATAGTAGGACTGGCGGATTCGGCTGGCGTCGCCCGCCGCCCACTTGTTGATCTGGGCGTGTTCCTCGGCCTGGCACAGGGCGCGCGGCGTGAGTCGCGTTTCCTCGGTGCGGCCGTCCGCGTAGGTGACTTTCACGATCTGCATGATCTAGGCTCCCTTTACTTCGTTGAGTGTCTTATCGATGAATTGCCTGTAGACGCGCTGCCACGCGCCTTCCGTCGAGGCCACGCCGTTGTTGACGAACAGGCGCGGCTTGATGCGCCGGGCTGGCCACCCGTAGTTGATGACGCCCGCATAGGGCACGCTTTTGCTTCCCGCGCGGATGACACCGGCCTTCTGTGTCGCCCCGACACGGATTGATGAAGCCAACCTGCCGTTCTTGCCGCGCGGCGCGAGATTGCGCACCGCTGGCAATGCGATGTTCGCGGCCTGCCGGTTGACTTCCTTGAGTTCCTTCATGTCCGCGCCCGCCTTGCGCATGGTGGACACGAACCGTTTTTGGCCTACCACGTAGGCGGCTGTCGCGGCCATGCTAGTTTCCTTCTTGCGCGGTGATGGTTCCGCTGTAGGCCGCGTGGCGGAGGTTGGTGACGGGGAAACTGAAATCGTTGGTGTTCTTGCTTTTCACGTCGCCACCGATGCTCACGGCGCTCACATTCACGTTGCCCGTCCACTTGATCTTGCCCTTGTTGTTCGGCACCCACTCGAACGGCATCTGCTCGCCAGCGTGGTCGAAGCACCACGCGCTGAGGTTGTCGGCGTCGAAGTCGTCCACGATGGTGCCTTCAAGCGTCCAATCGGTGCTTGTACTGGTGTCCTGAGAGCCGTCGAGGAAATTGATAGGGTCGTCGGTGTTGTTCGACGCCGCCAATCGCACCTTGGTGACCAGCGCGCTGAAGTCGCGCCCCTTACCCGTGTCGGTGATGGTGAGCTTGCCCGGTCCCAATGTTCTGATTGCCGCCATGATTGTGTCCTTTCGATTACATGGGGTTGAGTGTGATTTCGTATGCGGCGAGCGTTCCCGCGCCCGCGAGGTCGAAGCCGACTGGAGTGGCCGTGGCCATGTTCACGTCCGCCTGGTGCATGATGTCCATGGCTTCTAGGATCAGGTCGTAGCCGCGCGTGTTCGTGTTCGCCGTTCCCGCCACCGCGAGAATCTTGAACGTCACGTTTGGTTCCAGTTCCCAGCCGTCCCAAGCGATGTCCGGCGGCATGATGACCAAGCTGACCTTGCCCGGCGATGGTTTGACCAGTGACTGGTCTGTGGTGACTTGGAGGATCAGGCCGTGCCCGGCTTCGGTGATGCGTTCCGTGAGCTGTTCGGTGAGTTCGTCCACTCGGCTCATGCGATGCCCAATCCTGCGGGCAAGCCCGCCGCCCTGAGCTTCGGCCAAGCGGTGCGCAACGGGTCGGTGGGGATTCTGAACGGTTCCACGCCGTCCGTGATTCCCACGATGCCGTTTCTCGCGTCCTTAGCCTGCCACAAGTCCAAAGCCACCGACAGCGTGCAGTCGTCCACCACGTCCTTCGGGATGCCGTAGCCATCCACGTGCGGGGAGAGGTAGGCGCGTGCCGCGCGGAGCCTCGCGGCCAAGGCCGGACGGTCGTCGGTGTCGAGCGTTCCGGCCTGCCTTGCGAGTTCATTCAGAAGTGGGTCGTCCGCCATCAGGCCGCCGGTTTCTCGGCCACGTTCAGCAGGGTGCGCACCGCCGCCGCGTCACGCGCCTTGAGAATGTTCTTGCCGATGTCGGTCGCGCCGCCGAGCGTGTCAACGGTGGTGGCCTCCGGTGCCGTCGTGCCGCCGATGGCTGCGCGGAGTTCATTGATCGCGGCGATGATGGTCGGCTCGAACGCGGGGCCATACTTGTCTTTGGGGATATTGGGTAGTTTGGTCTTCCATTCCATGGTCGGGTTCCTTTCTGTCAGGCGTTGGCGAACTTGATGGGCAGGATGCCTTCGGGCAAGGTCACGCCGAACGCGGCGTAGCCGTACACGCTGAAGTCTTTGGTGAGGTTGAGTACGTTGTCGTCCTGGAGCTGGAAGGGGCTGTTGCCGTTCTCCCACACGGTCACGGCTCCCTTGTCGAGGAACGCGGCGGTTCCTGCGGCCGCGCCGGGCATGAGCACCACTGGCACGCGAAGCAGTGAACCGGTGATGTCGGTCGTGTCGATGCTGCCGAGCCGGTCGATGCCGCCGCCGCTGATGTCCATGAAACGGTCGCCGTCGTCGCTCAGGTGGGCGATGGCCTTGAACACGTCGCCGGAAACGCCGAGATAGTCCAATGATGTGTTGCGGTCTTCAACCTCAAGGCGCGCGTCGATGATGATGTCGAGCCAGTCGTTCGGGGTCATCGCCGTCAATGCCTTGCCCGCGTCGATTTTGTCCGAGGCGGACACGTTACCGATGGCACCGTAGAGGGCGATGCGGGTGGCGGCTTCGGTGTTGCGCGCGTACGCCTTGACCAACGCCTCAAGGGTTTTGTCCAAGTAGGGCACGCTGGCGCGTTCGATGGCCTGGCGGCTCAGGGACGTGTAGCCGCCGTAGGTTTCGATGGTCGCGGTTCGTGCCCCGATCTTGATCTCGCCATAGGGGAGGTAGTCGCCTTCCTTGGCCTGCTTGCCTACGGTGGTGGTGTCCTCGGTGACGATGGGGTAGCTCAGCGTCTCGCCTTCGGACGGCAGCGCGGCGTGTGACACGAGGTTGGTGATGCGGCGGCGCTGTTCGAGGATGCGAAGCGTGTTGCTGATCCATACCGGCTGCGGGTCGCTGTTGGCGAGCACGCCGCCCGTGTAGTCGCGCTTGCTGATCTGCTCGTAGTCGTTGCGCGCCTGTTCGTCGCCCTTGGCGAGCTGCTTGAGCAGATGCCCGTAGCTGCGGTAGGATGCGGCGGGATTCGAGCTGCCATGGTTGTTCATGGTGGCTAGGCTCGCCTGGATGCTGCGCAGCACGTCGGCCTGTTCGGCCTGTTCCGCGCGCACCTTTTCGATGGTTTCGTTTTCCATGTGGTTCCTTTCCTGGCTGTTCTCGGTATTGAGGTTGCGGTGGTTCTCCACCTTGGCGTTCTGGTATGCGGGCCAGCTCACCAAACTCACTTCCAGGAGGCGCACGCGGCGGCGGTGGGTCACGTTGTTTTCGTCGCGTTCGTCCTCCAACGGGATGAATCCGACGCTGAGCGAGTCCAACGCGCCTTCGTCCATCAATGCCACCGCGTCGCGCCCAAGCTGGGTGTCAGCGATTCGTGCGGTGATGTGAAGCCCGTCGTCGCGGTTCTCTGCCGAAGTGATCGCGCCGATCAGTTCGGCGTGCTGGTAGCAGAGCTTGGCCGTGTCGGCGTTCTCGAAAACGGTGTCACGGTCGAACGTTTCCGCCCCGTCCCACGGGTCGTTGTAGATGTCACCGAACGGGACGGCCACGCCCTCGATGCTGCGCCCGTCACCATCTGATGCTTTGCGGAGTTTCAGGCCGCGGTAGGCGATTTCCTTGCGTTCGTTCATTCGGTTTCCTCCAAGTCGTTCGATGGTTGCGGGGTTGGTGCGGCGGGTAGTGGTGGCCTGCCTTCCATGGCGCGCGCCTCATCTACGGTGAGCACGTTGCACGCTATGAGAATCTGGTAGGTTTCGGCCTTGGTCTTCGTGTCGCTTCGGCGCATGCTGTCCCAGTCGAGTTCCACGCTGGTGCCGCGCGGCAGTACCCCACCCAACGCGAGTTCGATGGGCTGCGCGTAGGCTTCAAGAGTGAAGTCCGCGAACTGTATCCATTCCTGTTCGATATTGCTGTAGGTGAGGTTCGAGCCTTCCACCGCCGCGAGCATGAGCGAAGCGGGGATGCCCAACAGGCGGGCTATCTGCGTGGTGTCGAACTGCTGCGTCTCCAGAAACTGCATGTCCTTGGGACTCAGCGCCAGCTGGGTGTATTTCAGGTCGCCGGTGAGCACCTTCACGTCATCGACGTTGCGCTTGAAACTTTCCTTGACCTTCTCGGCCACTTCGTCGTTCAACGGCTTCGCGGTGCTGATGATGCCCGTGGGATGCGTGCCCTCGGAAAAATACCTTGATTTGTAATCGCGCGCGTCGATGGCTCCCTCGATCTCCTCGCGCGCCGCCTCGATGGGCCCCATGCCGCGCAACCGTCCCGGCACCTTCAAGAATCTGAGATGAATGATGTCGTTTGACGTGTATTCGCGCCCCATGTACCAATAGCGCTTGTCGGGGTTGGCGATGTCGCCGCGAGCGTCGGAAACGCTCACCAACGCTGGCGGCAGATTCCGCAAGCCGATGGTTGAGCCGTCCACGCCCTTCAACCTCAGCCAGAACGCGTTGCCGTTCAACGCCAAGCCCATGACGGTTTCGCTGATGAAGTCCGCCCGCCACGTGTCGGGGTCCGGGCGTTCCACGATCCGCGCGGGTTCCACGGCCATGCCATGCCGCAACTGGCGCACGGGCAAGCCGCTGACTGCGGTCTGCAATATCTGCACGCCTCGGAACACGACCGACATGTTCAACGGGTCACGCCCGGCCGGACGGCGGAACGGCGCGGTCGCCACGCTTGACACGCGATTGGCGGAACGCTTCACCGCGCCCCACATGTTCGCCATCCTCTCTCGTATGCTCATGCCGGACATGATGCGCGGCATGGCAGCGCCACGCCAAAAAATACCGGCCATAAGCGGCCATATCGGCCATAAGCGGACACGTCGGCCATAAGCGGACACGTCGGCCACGTTTTAGTACACTCCGGGCGGTGTGTCGTCGG
>CXTI01000002.1_pt1 | contig 9729 bp, 7 predicted proteins | sample 940731 | NCBI WGS metagenome assembly CXTI01 (sample SAMEA3493478, study PRJEB9703) | human gut metagenome | biome: ENVO:mammalia-associated habitat; material: ENVO:feces | place: Bangladesh | collected 2010-01-06 | reverse complement strand
TGACTATGGCAAGCATCGTACAGCCAACGGAAAGGAACGCAACCGCCACTGCGCTTGGCATGACCATGCTGATTCCAGTATGAGGCAGCTGCTCCTCGGATTCCACCGACTCTTCCGGCTCTTCCGGTTCTTCCGGCTCCCCCGGCTCAAACACACGCGTCCGCTCCCATGCATCGTCGTATCTACTCGCTGCCGGCATCACACGGTCATCGCCCGCAAATTCCCAGACGAACACATACCAGCCATGCTGATCGGCAACGATGTGCACCGGCTCGCCATGCGCGTCCAACGATCCCGCACCGAACTTGAACGTTCCGTCGCGCGCCGGAATCTCCCAAGATCCCACCAAGCGGTGATGCTCATCCTCAGCCGGCACTTCGGCGCCAGTCGGTTTATATGCCTCGTCATTGACGGCATCATCCGCATCGCCGGACCACCACACACTCACGGTGGCATGCGGGCGGTCAGCGCCGAATCCATACTCCTCATTGCCGGCGAACGACCCATGGTCGCTCGGGAAGCCGGACACGGTTATGGTGTCGCTCAATTCAGAACCCACATGAGCGGAATGCTCGGTCACCGTTGACTCGACCGCGACCTTGCGACGATTCACATTGCTTTCCGCAGCTTCAAGGAACGTGCTGGACCAGTCCCGAACAAGATACTGCTTGGCTTCATCGCTTTGCGAAGCACGACGGAACACCCACACCCACGTGCCGAAACTGCCCGTACCGGTTCCACCGCCATCGGCCCGATCCGCCTCACCTGCCAGATATGGCGTACTGCCACCAGGCTCGGTCATGGCTTGCACGCGCACAGTTTGTCCCGGACCGGTGAACGAAGTCTGGCCGTATGCCGATGGACGATACCCGGCTTGCTTGATCCTCGCCAGAAAACCATCGGCGCTTTCCTGCGAGCGCGGTTCGATGACCAAGCCCAAATCATCGGCAGTCAGACCATCAAAGTAGTACCCTTCGGCTTGCAAGGCGAGGTCTGGCACCCAGTGACTGCTGGAGTCGGCCACGCCACTGGTCACATCATCGAATATTGGGGAACCGGCATCGACCACTTTGTCCGAGACCGTGGTACTCACCATAGGAGCAAAGTCCTTGCGCACCGTGAATGTCGTTGCCGAACCGCCCGTCGAGACGAACGAATCAAGGCCCAGGAGCTGCTGAATGCCGTCCATAGTGCGCAAGCGCCCGTACTCGTAGGTGGTTTTTGCCGTTACTTCGCCGTGACCATCTGCTTCCCATGCAAGGTGCTGCACGGTAGCGGTGGATACACCTGAGAACGTAGCTTTTCCGGTACTCACAAAATGCGCCGGCCCCTCAAGCGTTACCGTGAATGGGACACCTTCCACAAGCTCACCGTTGTATCCCTTCACACTCACCGCCACGGATCCGCTGCGCAGCGCCACGGCATCGATGCGTTCCACAACAACGTCCGCGGCCACTTTGTTTTCCGATTCCTGCCATATCTGTTCCGCACGCGGAATGATATCCGGGTGCTGCTGCCGGACGCTCTCCCGCTGCTGCGCCCACTGAGTGCCGATGCCGAAATGATCCTGGATAATCACCGCCACGGCCGCATGATCCCGCGCGCCAGCTTTTCGGTACTGCTCAAGAATCCAGGCCATGCGGCGTGCATTCTGGTCGTCTTTCAGCAATCGCACCGGGCCGACCGTGTAGTCGGTGATGGGCCCTGCTTCCATGCAGTAGTAATGGTTATTCGAGGTATCCAGCCCTATTACTCCCAAAGGCAGTGAAATGCCGTGTGTAAACCGGATATGCATATTCTGCTCGGAGGGTCTCAGCGACGCCGCATAGGCTTCGCCGGCCATACCCAGCACCATTGCCAGCGCCAATATCAATCCCGTCAGCATGGCCAGTATGGACATGCCCTTTCTCCGCCATGCCAATGCCATCGCGAGTCCTTTCTTCAATCTCTTGCTTGAACCGCACATCCTTGTGCGTGCGGATAGACCACGAGCATGGCAGGTTGGCGGCGTGCGGCACATGGTTTCAGGCCAATGTGGTTCGAGCTTGCGTTTTTTCGGCGAGTTGTGGATAACTGGGCTATCAAGTTATCCACTTCATGCCGTTTGCAGAACGTTTCGCCAGAAGTGTCCACAATGCGCGTCCCCGAGCTCAAGCCCTTTAGAATGGGCAGTATGGCAGCAGTACAACATCGCGCGACCACGCGCACAAGCAACAGCGACTCCACCAAGACCGCGAAGTCAAAGACGACCTCATCCTCGACTACCAAGCGCAAGCGGGCCCGCACCGCAACAGCGACTCCGCCGGCAGCCCTGCAGGGCCTCGCCAGCGAGGCGCCGGCTCCCACCATCGAAGCGAGCGAGCCGGGCCAGTTTGGCCGTATCAACGTCATGGACATCACCCCCGCCGAGGAACACGGCATCTTCCCCGCCCGCGTGGAGCTCGGCGAACCGTTCGAGATGACCGCCCAGGTGTTCATCGAAGGCCGCACCAAGGTAGGCGCCACCGCCATAGTGCGCAATCCGCGCGGCAAGGAAACCCTGCGACGCCCCATGACATGCGTGAACCCCGGTCTCGATCGTTGGGTGGTGACCGTCAAGTGCGGCGACCACAGCGACCTGAAGCCGTGGGAGGATGGCTATGCGGCCGTCAAACGTCAGCTGGGCGAATGGACCGTGACCATCGAAGGATGGGAAGACACCTATATTTCCTGGCTGCATGATGCCCGCATCAAGGTTCGCGTTAAGGATGACGTGAACAATGCGCTCGATTCCGGCGCTGAACTGTTGGCTCGCTGGGCAGCAACCCCGGATGCCAATCTCACCGCACGCGACCGCAAGACTTTGGAGAAGGCCGCCGAAACCATGGCCGACGCTTCGCTCAGCGCCGAAGATCGCCTGGCTGCCGGAGACAATCCGCGCATCGCCACGCTGCACGACACCCACCCGCTGCGCGACGGCATCTCCCCCAGCCAGCCCCAGCGCTTCAAGGTAGAACGCCCGAAGTCCAGCTTCGCCGCCTGGTACCAGTTCTTCCCACGCTCCGAAGGCGCCACCATCAATCCCGCCACCGGCAAGATCGTGCAAGGCACATTAAAGACTTCGATGGCCGGCCTGGAACGTGCCGCCGCCGAAGGCTTTGACATCGTCTACCTGCCGCCGATCTTCCCCATCGGCGTGACCAACCGTAAGGGCCGCAACAACTCACTGATCGCCGGCCCCGACGATCCGGGCTCCCCGTTCGGCATCGGCTCTGAACTGGGCGGTCACGACACGGTGGACCCGCTGCTTGGCACCATGGACGATTTCAAGGCACTGTGCCAGCGCGCGCACGAGTTGGGCCTCGAAATCGCACTTGACTTTGCCCTGCAGTGCTCCCCCGATCACCCGTGGGTCAAGGCGCATCCGGCATGGTTCAAGCACAAGCCGGACGACACCATCGCCTTCGCCGAGAACCCGCCGAAGAAGTATCAGGACATTTATCCGATCGACTTCAACGCCGACATGGCCGGCATTGAGAAGGAAGTCGAGCGCATTATGAACCTGTGGATCGAGGCGGGCGTTACCATCTTCCGCATCGACAACCCCCACACCAAGCCGGTTCGTTTCTGGCAGGACGTGATTGCCGCAGTGACCAAAAAGCACCCGGAAATCCTGTTTCTGGCCGAGGCGTTCACCCGCCCGGGCATGATGCGCGCATTGAGCTACGTGGGATTCACCCAGTCCCACTGCTACTTCCCGTGGCGCAACACCAAGGAAGAGCTGGAGGAGTATCTGCCCACCACCAATGGCGATGACGGCTACTACCAGCACAACACCTTCTGGCCCACCACGCCGGACATCCTCACCGCATACGTGCGTGACAACGGCATCGCCGGCCACTGCGTGCGTGCGGTGCTGGCAGCCTTGGGCAGCCCAAGCTGGGGCATCTACAACGGCTACGAGCTTATCGAGAACAAGCAGCGCCCCGGCTTTGAGGAGCAGATCGACAACGAGAAGTACGAGGTCAAAGTCCGCGATTGGTCCAAGGCCAAGCAGTTCGGCGTGGCCGAGATGCTCACCTCGTTGAACAAGATTCGCCGTGCCCACCCGGCAGCACGCAGCTACCATAACCTCACCGTGCTGCAGTCCTCCGATCCGGGCGTGCTGGCATTCGCCCGCCATACACCGGCAGAGCTGACCGGCACCGGCCACGCGGACACACTGATCGTGGTGGTCAACCTTGATGGACACAACGCCCATCAGGCAATGATTCATCTGGATCTTGATGAGCTGGGCTTACCCACCGATCGTCCGCTGAACGTACGTGACGAACTCACCGGTCGTGAATTCCAGTGGGGCTGGGACAACTACGTTTCGCTCGCCCCATGGGCGGACGTGGCTCATATCCTGTCCGTGCAGTGAAACGAAAGGCGGGCACAGCTATAGCCGGGGTGCCCGCCCAGTAGTAGTGTGTGTAACGAATAGTTTCCAAACAAGGAGATAACCAATGGCAGAAACCTTCAACGTCGTTGTGGAAATTCCGCGCGGCTCCAAGAACAAGTACGAAGTCGACCACGAGACCGGCCGCGTGTTCCTGGATCGCACCCTGTTCACCGCAATGGGCTACCCGGATGACTACGGCTACATCGATGGCACCCTGGGCGAGGACGGCGATCCGCTGGACGCTCTCGTGATGATTCCGAACTCCGTGTTCCCCGGCTGCGTGGTTGAGTGCCGCGCCGTGGGTCTGTACCACATGGTTGACGAGGCCGGTGGCGACGACAAGGTGCTGTGCGTGCCTGCCGACGTGCGTTTCGACGACATCAAGGACATCGAAGACGTCAACGAGTACCACAAGGCTGAAATCAAGCACTTCTTCGAGCAGTACAAGGCTCTGGAGCCGGGCAAGGAAGTTCTGCCGGGCGACTACTGGACCGGCGTTGAAGCCGCCGAAAAGGAAATCATTGCCGCGCGTGAGCGTCTCGCGAACGAAGGCAAGTGATTCGATTCCGAATCGTCGGCGGGAGACCTCTCCGGAGGCCTCCCGCCTTTTTGGTTCGACGTGCATCGCGTGATATAGTGCTGGTGTATTTTTCAGCTAGGCGTAGGCGGCGTGTGGGAACGCTGGCCGAGGCCCATCGTCTGGAGTTCGGGCGATGAACCTTCCATCACATCATGATTGCGATAATCGTTCAGACCCTGCTCATTTCCGTCTCCGTCGCCATGGATGCGTTCGCCGTCTCCATCGGCAAGGGGCTCACCGTCTCCCGCGTAAGACCCGGGGATGCCGTCAGATCGGCGCTCTGGTTCGGCGGCGCCCAGGCCCTCTTCCTCATACTGGGGCATTACGCGGCCTCCGCATTCAGCGCGTATGTAACCGCATTCGATCATTGGATCATCTTCGGTCTGCTGGCGTTCATCGGCGGCAACATGGTGCATGAGGCATTCGAGGAGGACGCGGAGAACGCCAAGGAGACCGCGCAATTCGACTGGAAGCACATGCTGCCGCTCGCCGTGGCGTGCAGCATCGACGCCTTCGCCGTAGGCGTGAGTCTGGCGTTCATGGCAACCAGCGTGCCGTTCGCCATCCTCTGCATCAGCGTGGTGACCGGCCTCTTCTCCGCGGCGGGCCTGTACATCGGGCGCGCCTTCGGCGCTCACTGGCAGAAACCCGCGCAGATCGCAGGCGGTGTGGTGTTGATTCTGATCGGCGTCAAAGTGCTGCTGGAGCATCTGGGCATTATCGCGTTCTAATCTGTCCCTCTGCACGACGTAGGATTAGGATTACAGACATTTCCATCGAGAGGCTTGACATGACCGAGACCACCCAGGACAGCTGGAAGCACAAGGTACCAAGCATGCTGCTGGCGCAAGTCACAGCATACGTGTTGCTGATTGCGGCCACGGTTATTCCGACCCCCGGCACCACGCCCATCATTCCCATGATTGTCGTTGCGCTGGTGCTGGCGGCGTTCATCGCCTCATGGCCGTTCCGCGGCACGATGCTAGATCGTGTCACGACCGTGGTATTCGGCGTCATATCGCTGGTTTTTGTCGTTGTGCCTTTCCCCTCCGGAGGAATCGCACCTCAGCACATCGCCGTTGATGGCAAGATACCGGGCTGGTACTCGTGGGCTCTTGTTGTCGGCCTGCTGCTCGTAGTGCTGGTGGTGTTCTCCTTTGGCCGCCAAATGGCAAGGGAGAATCGCTCTCATCTGATTCGTTCCCTGTCTCATGCCGTCACTTCAGGAGTGGCTTCCATTGCCGTGGCCGGCTGGTGCTTCCTGCCTGATTTTGGCACCATGATCTCTCGCAATACCACGGTGGGCGCCATTGCCGTCATCGTGCTCGTCGTCCTGGCCGCGGCACTGGTAGTGGCCTCCATACTGTGGGTGCGCGACTCCGATCCCGATCCGAATGCCAGCCATCCGTGGATCGGCATCGGTCTGCTGCCGGTGATGCTGATGGGCGTGACCATCGCCGCCACCACCTTGGTTATCATGCCGCTTGTCGGCTGACCCTGGCATTCCCCCGTTCATATTGCGCGATTGTTACATATCAGTGTCCAATACAGGCGCGTAGAATAGGGAAAACCGCGCGAAAGAAAGAGGCGTTGCCCTTGATTCGCGCCGAGTCGAACAAGAGTGTGCAGTATCACCAAGGGGGATTAGCGTGACGGACTTAACGTTGATGACCTTCGCCAGCGATCCCGCAACCGTACTGCCGTCACTTGCATTGCTCTCCCATCGTGTTCGCGTGCTGCCTATGGATGCGGCCAGTCTGGTGAAAATGCCGGAAAACACCATTCTGTTTCTTGATGCTCGAGATGACTTGGCCACGGCTAAAACACTGTGCCGGTTGATTCACGCTTCAGGTCTTTCCACGCCGATTGTGTTGGTGCTTACCGAAGGTGGCTTCACCGTAGTCAACTCCCAATGGGGCATTGCCGATGTTGTGGTGACCACCGCCTCCCCGGCTGAAGTCGAGGGCCGTCTTCGTCTGGTTTCCGAGAGAGGCAACGCCCCCGCTATTGCTTCCACCGGTTCCGTGTCCGAATCGTCCACCACTGTGGAAGACGGGCAGATCCGCTCCGGCGATCTCATTGTGGATACCAACGGATATACCGCTTCCCTGCATGGCCGTCCTATCGACCTGGCATACAAGGAATTCGAACTGCTCAAGTATCTGGTGCAGCACCCCGGCCGCGTGTTCACCCGCGCCCAGCTGCTCCAGGAAGTGTGGGGCTACGACTATTACGGCGGCACCCGCACCGTTGACGTGCATATCCGTCGTCTGCGCGCCAAGCTCGGCGGCGAATACGAGCATCTCATCGGCACAGTCCGCAATGTAGGATATCGCTTCGATCCGCCGGAAAACGACAAGGGCGATGCCGCCGCACAACAAGCGGCCAAGGCATCCTCCATTGACGACGCTGCCGATACGGAAGAGACCGCCGCGTAACACGGCTCACAGGTTTCACCTCTCATGCGAGAAACCAAAACCGCGCGCATAGAGCGCATGCACAAGGAATACGACATCCTATGCCGTATGATTCCGCAACCGCAGTGCGCCCTGCATTTCACCTCCCCGCTTCAACTGCTTATCGCCACTGTGCTCAGCGCCCAGACCACCGACAAGCGTGTCAATACGGTCACCCCCGAACTGTTCGCCACGTATCCCACGGCTCATGATTTGGCAGAGGCCAGCCCGGCTCAGATCGAGGATATTATCCATCCGCTCGGCTTCTACCGATCGAAAACCCAGCATCTCATCGGCTTGGCCACGGCATTGGACGAACGCTTTGACGGCCAGGTCCCACAATCGATGGATGAGCTGACCAGCCTGCCAGGCGTTGGCCGCAAAACCGCCAATGTGGTGCTGGGCAACGCTTTCGGCATTCCCGGCTTTCCCGTGGACACTCATGTGATGCGCGTGACCGGTCGTCTGCGCTGGCGATCGGATTGGCGCTCCACTCATCTGGATCCCGTGAAAATCGAGCGGGAGATTACCGCATGCTTCCCACCTGAAGAGTGGACGGATCTCAGCCATCGGCTTATCCTGTTCGGCCGATCCACCTGTCATGCCCGCACGCCGGACTGCGCCAACTGCCCGCTGGCCGCCACCTGCCCCAGCGCTGGGATCAGTACAAAGTGACGTTCGGTAGCGCACCCTCGTTAGACTGATGGGCATGCATAAGAGTCGCAACGAGCGGTTCAGATGGGTGGTCTTCCTAGTAGTCGCCGCAGTGCTCAGCGCATTGGTGTGGGTTGGCTGGTCGGTAATCACGCGCAGTCATTCCATTCCGGGTCTACTGGATTCCGGCCCGGATACCAAGGTGTCCGTCGGTATTACCGATATGCCGCAATCGCTGGATATCCGTGCCACGGCATCGGCCTCGGCGGAACGTCTGCTGCTAGACAACGTGTACGAAACACTGCTGACCGTCGATCAGAACAACCAGCTCAAGCCGGGCGTGGCCACGGATTGGAAAACATCCGATGACGGGCTGACCTATACCCTGACCATCGCCTCCGGACTCACCTTCTCCAATGGGCACACGTTGGATGCCGGGGATGTGGTGTGGTCCCTGCAGCAGGCGATAACCCAGAAATATGCCGACGTGGATGATCTGGGCGATCTGAAGTCGGTCACCAATCCGAATGACTCCACCGTGGTCATCACTCTTGCGCAGACCAACCCCACGTTGCTACGTGCCTTGTCCGGCAGACTGGGCATTGTGTACGATTCCGAAGCGGGCGATGCCGACTATGCCAAGCAGGCAGTAGGTTCCGGCCCGTTCACCGTTGGCAAGTTCACGCCCGGGCAGTCGTTGACGCTCGATTACAACGGGAGCTACCACGGCACCAAGGCGCACGTCGGTACCGTGACATTCACCCAATATTCCGATGAGACGTCGCTGGCCGATGCCGTATCCAAGGGCACTATTGATATGGCCGCACCCGCCACCGCCACCGTGGCATCGCAGATGAACGGCAAGGACGGTCTGACCGTCACCGAAGGCGCCACCACAGACAAGGTGCTGCTGGCGTTCAACAACAATTCCGATTCGATTATGTCCGATCAGAACGTGCGCACCACGTTCCGATACCTCATCGATTCGGCCGGCATCGCCGCCTCGCAGCCGGATTCCAGCGGTGCGCTGGGAGGCCCGATCAGCCCGTTGGAACCTGGATATGAGGATTTGACCGGCCTGTTCCCGCACGATATGTCCAAGACGCAAACGATGACCTCCTATTTCGGCACCTATCTGACCACGGTGGATCTGGTGGTCACCGCGCAGTGGCAGCCGATGGCCGAGACCATCAAGCAGCAAATCGAACAGCTGCCGCGCCCTTCGGTGAATCTGGAAGTCGTATCTGACGAAGAATATGCCAAGCGTATTCAGGACGGCACTTGGGAACTGACCCTGATGAGCATGAATGGCACCGATGACGCCGGCACGTTTGCCGACCCGGATTCCATCTTCCACTACAACCATGCCGAGGTGCAGCAGGCCTATGCCGATGCCCGTGCCGCCACCAACGACGCCGACTATGCCGAACGAATGAAGACCTACGCGCGCAAGCTCAGCGAAGATGCGTCAAGCAACTGGCTGTACACGCGCAAATGCTTTACCGTGGCCTCCACCAAGCTTTCCGGATATCCGGCCGCGCTCATCGACCAACGCATGCCGTTGGCTGACCTCACGGTGAAGTAAGCACTCCCACCTGAAAGCTCCCCTCAGTCCG
>CXTI01000078.1_pt1 | contig 10337 bp, 8 predicted proteins | sample 940731 | NCBI WGS metagenome assembly CXTI01 (sample SAMEA3493478, study PRJEB9703) | human gut metagenome | biome: ENVO:mammalia-associated habitat; material: ENVO:feces | place: Bangladesh | collected 2010-01-06 | reverse complement strand
TACGGCCACCCTCCGACTCGCTGCGCGAGTCGCCTCCCGCCGGCGGGAGGATAGGCTTCACCACCGCACTCCATTTGCGGGCCGAAGAGAACGGAACGCGGGATTCGACTTGGCCCGGTTCGTAGCCTTGGGCCTTTAGACCGGCGAGCACGGCCTGTCCGGTGCCGTTGGGCTGTTCCTCGTTGCAGCAGTCGTAGAGGGCCTGCGTGGCCGCCTGTTCAGTCAATGTCTCAAAAGAACCACCCTCAGTCGGCTGCGCCGGCAGCTCCCGCCAGCGGGAGCCAAGCATGATGAGCTGGTTGAAGGCGATGCCGCCATCGGTGATCGTGCCGGTCTTATCGAGGTTGAGCGCATCCACGCGGGCGAGCGTCTCCACGGATTCAAGTTCCTGCACCAGCGTGTTGTGGCGAGCAAGCCGCATGGCGGCCACCGCGAAGTTCAGCGAGGTCAGCAGCACGAGGCCCTCAGGAATCATGCCCACCACGCCGGCGACCGCGGAAACTACAGCCTGTCTCCATTCGCCGGTGGAGAGCGCCGCATCCCATCCGCCGACCGTGTGAATCTGCGAGAGAATCAGCAGAATGCACAACGGCACCACGAGGAAGGTCATGAACTTCAGAATCGTGTTGATGCCCTTGTTCAGGTCGGACACGGTCTTCTTATAGACCTTGGCCTGAGCGGTGAGCGTGGCGGCATATGAGTGGTTGCCCACGGCGTTGACCTTGACCAACGCCATGCCGGAAACCGCAGTGGCTCCGGAATAGACTTGCTCCCCCACTTTGTGGCGCACGGTACGCGATTCGCCGGTGAGCATGGATTCGTCGAGTTCCAGTCCCCAGGTCTGGATGATCTGACCGTCGGCAGGCACCTGTTCGCCGGAACGAATCCACAGCAGATCGCCGAGCACGATTTCGTTGTGCGGCACTTCGACATCCTCGCCGTCGCGGCGCACCAGAAAATCAGAGGCCACAAGAATGGAGAGCTTGTCCAGCGTGCGCTTGGCCTTGAGCTCAGTGAAAATGCCGATACCCGTGTTGATGATGATGACGAACCCGAACACCGCATCCCGCCACGAGCCGGTGACCAGCACCATGACCATGGCCACGAAGATGATGCCATTGAACAACGTGAATACGTTGGCTCGTACGATGTCCTTAACCGAACGCGAGGTGGAGGTTTTCACCGCGTTCGATTGGCCGCTTTCAATACGCTGCGACACTTCCTTGACAGTAAGACCGGTTTCGCTGATCTCAGGTATTTCCACAGCTGCTGTTGCACTCATATCTTCCAGCCTACCGTGCCGGATTCCATAATTCGCTACGATTCAAGGATGATTTGATTTGGATTTACTCTGTGGCAACGGCGATGGTGCGGTCGTGGGGTTCGTCGCGGGCGATGGTGATGACTGCATCGGCAATGGAGACAGACTTGGCACTAGCAGCATCGTCTGTGTTAAGAATGGCAGCGTATAACAGTTCGTCTTCGGGCGCATGCTTGGGATTGAGCAGGGCGACGGGAATGCCGGCTTCGCGCGCATTGGTCAGCGCCTGGTTCCAACTGTCTCGATTCGCGTCGGTGACATCGATGCCGCTGATGATTACGATTTTGACTGCGCGGTCCACGAAATCGGTGATACCTTGCTGCGCGGTGGCCGCGATCTTGTCAGCAGTTTCAGAATCGCCCGGCGTGTCCAGCGAGGCGTAATACACGTTGAGAGTATCATCGGCCAGCGCATCGATGGCCTTCTTGTCCGCCGCGGTATCGGTCGAGCCGACGAAACCGACGGTGATATCCGTTTTGTGCGTCGAATCATGGGCAATCGATGGCATGCTGTCTTGCGTATCGCCGACGGCGCGACCGGTCGGTGTGCAAGCGACCAATGACAATACGACCGCCCCACAGGCCAACAACCTCAGAATTCGACGCATCATAGACTCACCCGTCAACGGCTGAAAACGGCCACTGTCTCGACGTGGTGGGTCATCGGATAGATGTCGAAGGCACGGATGTCCTTGAGCTCGTATCCTTCGCCGATCAAAGTAGCGGTGTCGCGGGCAAGGCTGGTGGGGTCGCAGGCAATGTAGACCACGCTGGAGGCACCGGCCGCAGCGATCTGGCGGCAGACCTTGGCACGGGCGCCGGCGCGGGGCGGGTCGAGCACCACGATATCCGGCTTGGCCAAGTGCGCGGGCACATGTTCCAACGTTTTGGAGACGTCACCGGCACGGGCGTCCACGTCGTTCAAATTCATGACGCGCAGGTTACGCTGGGCGTTCTTCACGGCTACGCGCGCACCTTCGACGCTGAGCATGCGAGTGCGTTCACCGGTCATGGTGGCCAGTGGCAGGGTGAACAGGCCAGAGCCCGAGTACAAGTCCCAGATCACAGGTGCCACAGCACCCTGCAACTGCTGGTTGACCTGATTCATCACATGCGTGCCGAGTGCAATCGGTGCCTGACGATGCACCTGCCAGAAACCGTTGGCATCAACCCGATAATCGAAGATCTTGCCGTTGATGGCCACCTGTTCAGTGAGCAGCTGGGAGCCATTACGCAGCTCGCCATCGATAAGCACGGCATAGTCATCTGCAGCAATATCAGCGTCGCCACGCGGCTCAGGTACGGACAGACGGATCTGGGAGCCGGGCTCAAAGTCGCCCTCCCACACATGCTCGCGCTCGGCCACGTCCAGCAATGCGCGGGTGGCGAGAGGCATGGTGTCGATGGCCACGCGAGTATGCGTACCGCGCCGGCGCATGGACGGCTTGCCGTTCTCGTCGGCAATCATTTCGATGCGGGTGCGCCAGTGAAGACCGTCAAGCTCCTCATCACCGGGCATGCGATCGATTGGCACGGCCACATCGATATGACCGAGCCGGCTCATCTGCTCGGAAACGGTGACGGCTTTCCACTTGAGCTGGCCGGGCAGCGAGACGTGCACGAGATCCGCTCCGCCGACTCCCCCGCCCATCGCCAGCGGGCCGGCAAGCGACCAAGCCGGATCAACACGGTCCTCGGATGCTTCGAGCACTTCGATAACTTCACCGGTCCAGAACCGATCATCGCGATCATGAGGTTCGTCAAGTTCAATGCGTACCAGTTCGCCGGGCAAGGCAAAGCGGACGAACACCACGCGGCCATCGATATGGGCCACGCAGCGGCCCTGATCGGCGTATCGCTCGATGCGGACTTCAGCTTGCATCGCTGTCCTTTCCGGTTTTGCCCGCCACGGGTTCGCTGACGGCCTCAGCCGCAGATCCCGATTCGGATTGCGTAACGTTCTGAGTAGCCACGGCTTTATGACGGTGCATTGGCGTGGCGATGATGAGGTAGCTCACCCAAATCGCCAGCGCCCAGAACGGGATGCCCATAAGCAGACGGGCCACGCCAAGCGCGGCCACATGATTGGTCAGATACAGCGGCACCTGCACTGCCAATCGCAGCAGGAACAGACCGACCCATAGACCGGTGATGATCATGTAGGCACGTTTCAATGCCTTATCACTCATCCAGTCGTTGAACCACGCCTTGAAATGCTCAGTAGGCAGGCTACGGATGAATTCGACGACCAGTCCGAGGCCGGGTACCCGTGCAATCAATGAGACGGCAAGCAATGCGGCATAGCCGGCATTGGTAATGAATCCGAAGATGTAGTAGTTACGGGCCTCATGGGTCTGCCATGCCCAAATCAGGCAGATGCCGACCGCCACCAGGCCGGAAACCGCGCCCATCACCGATTGGCGTTGAATCAGGCGCGCGATAACCTGCAACACCGCCAAAATAGCCGAAACGGCGATGGTGAGGTTCAGATTGCTCGTGACCACGAACAGCACGACGAATACCACGCCGGGCAGCATGGATTCGATAACGCCACGCGGGCCACCGATGGCGTCGATGACGGAGAAATCCTCGCCTTCATTGCCGGCGTTGGCTAGAGCGGACAGGCCGGTGCGTTTGTTGTCTGCCAAGTCTCTTCCTATAAATCAGCGAACTTCGGAGAACATCGGGCCGCGAGACAGCGTGGTCTTCACTTCGGTCTGCTGGTCCTGGCTCAGCGGACCCTTCGGCTTGTTGTCCGGAATGTCCTTGAAGTGTTCCTTGCCATTCTCCTCGCCGGCTTCGGCGGCGGCCTTGCGCTCGGCAGGTGCCACGGGCGGGTGCATCGGAATCAGATCGCGCGGAGCCAGCGGCTCTTCGCCGCGCTCAACCACGATGTCCGCAAAGAATTTGTTCAGTGCCTCGGTCTCCGGGCTGTCCGGATCGGTGGCAGCGACACCGGAGAAGATGCCACGCAGCATCCAACGTGGACCGTCCACGCCGACGATTCGGGTGTTCACGGTCTTGCCGCCCTTGACGTTGACCGGCAGCTTCAGCTCGGTGCCAAACACGCCTTCGACCTCGGATGCAGCCTTGTTGGCCTCAATCAGATCAGCGCGCACATCATCCCAGAGCCCCAGGGTCTTGGGAGCTGCGAACGCTTCGATTTCCAAGCTGGACTTGCCATAGGTGATGGTGGAACCAAGCACCTGCTGGGTGGCGCGGTTGGCCTTGATGCGCAGTTCGATGTTCTGCATGAACGGCAGATAGTAGGCACCCAGATCCAGATAGTCATCGTAGTCGGGTACTTCTTCGTCGTTCACATCCCACGGACCGCGTTCCTCGCCACGGCCCACGTACTCGCTGGAAGGTTCCGCCAATACGGTTTCAGCGCTTTCCGCCTTTGCTGCGGCGTTTGCGGCCTCGGCAGCCACCTTGTCCTCGTCGACAGGCTCTACGGCCGGCTCGGTTTCCTTCTTGTCCTTCTTCTTGCCGAATCCGAACAGTCCCATGATTCCTCGTTTCGTATAACGGTTGCAACCTTGCTAACACTAGCACTCAGGCTTAGAGAAAGCTGAGCATCGCGGCCGCCGGTGTCCGGTTCGATTCGTAGGGAGGCCACAATAGTATGGCCGCATGACCATCACCATTACCACGTCTAATGTCAACGGCATTCGTGCGGCCAAGCGCAAGGGCATCGAGGATTGGGCCGGCAAGCATGCACCGGATGTCTGGTGCATGCAGGAGGTTCGCGCACCTCAGGACGATGTCGATTCTATTTTCGATGAATTTGGTTTTGAATACGCCACCGCCGGCAAAATCGACGCGCCGGCAGACCTCCATACCATGAACGAGGTCTGCCGGGTGAAAGGCCGCGCGGGAGTCGGGCTGCTCACCGACTTGGAAGTGCTTGACAAGCGATATGGTCTGCCAGGTCTGAGCGAGGATGTGGATTCGGGGCGTTGGATCGAAACCGATGTCAAAACGCCTGAGGGCTATACGATCACCGTGGCATCCGTGTACATACATGCCGGCAACACCGATGATCCGACCAAAATGGAACAGAAGTATCGTTTTCTGGACACTATGCTGGCCCGCATGGGCGCGCTTCGTGATGAAGCCGCACATGGCGGCAAGCAGGCTGTATTATGCGGCGATTTCAACATCGCACACACGCCGCTCGATATCAAGAACGCCAAGGCCAATGAGAAGCACGCCGGATTCCTGCCCGAAGAACGTGCCTACGTGGACAAGTGGCTGGACGAATACGAGTTTGTGGATGTGATGCGTTCGTTGGCCGGTGATATTCAGGGGCCGTACACATGGTGGAGCCAACGAGGGCGCGCTTTCGACAACAATGTCGGCTGGAGAATCGACTACCAGTTCGCCACGCCCGAGTTGGCGGAGACCGCACGCGGATTCGTCATCGACAAGGCTCCCACGTATGACAAGCGCTGGTCCGATCACGCCCCACTCACGATTGCATACGAGGTATGACGTATTCTGTGGGACAACATCCGAAAATCGACGATTTTCGCGGGTCGTCCCACGCCCCGCATCATGAGTAATCATCGACTACGCCAAGAATGGCGTAATTCCGGGCTTCGTGAGAAATCTGCTGTGGGACAACACTCATGTCTATCGATTGATGTTGATGTTGTCCCACAAATTGCGGGACAACATCGGGAAAACACCGATTTTTGCCTTTCGTCCCACGCGAACCATCATGCAAACCGACACATATGAATATTGGGGTCTTTCCACGGATGGAAAGACCCCAATACTATGCGCTCAAACGCAGATTATCAGTCCAGACCGAGCTGGAGCTTGCCGCCGGGGATGGCGTCGAGCAGGTCTCGGGTGTACTGCTTCTGCGGGTGGTCGAAGACCTCATCGGTGGTGGCGTGCTCCACGAGCTTGCCATGCTGCATCACCACGACCTCATCGGCGATCTGGCGAACCACGGCCAGATCGTGGGTGATGAACAGATAGCTCAGGCCCTTTTCGGCCTGCAGGTCGTTGAGCAGGCGCAGCACCTGATCCTGTACCAGCACGTCCAGAGCGGAGACGGCCTCATCGCACACGATGACGTCCGGATCCAGAGCCATGGCTCGTGCGATGGCGATGCGCTGACGCTGGCCGCCGGAGAGCTCGTTCGGGTAACGACCCATCACGGAAGTCGGCATCTCGACCATGTCCAGCAGTTCCTTGACACGATTGGCACGCGACTTCTTATCGCCAATCTTGTGGATGCGCAGCGGCTCCTCAATGGAACGGAAGATGGAGTACATCGGGTCGAGCGAACCGTACGGGTTCTGGAACACCGGCTGCACATGGCGGCGGAAACCGAGCAGATCCTTGGCCTTGAACGTGGAGGTGTCGCGTCCTTCGTAGAACACTTTGCCGGAAGTGGGCTTCAGCAGGTGAAGCACCATGTTCGCCACGGTGGACTTGCCGGAACCGGATTCGCCCACGATGGCCAGGGTGGTGCCGCGCTTGACGGAGAAGGACACGTCATCGACGGCCTTGAACATCTCCTTCTTGCGAGGCAGCTTGAATTCCTTGGTCAGGTGGTCGACGGTGATGATGTGCTCGCTTTTCTCGAGCGTGCGTTCGCCGGCGACGTGATGGTCGAGCAGGGCGTCCGCGTTCTCGCCGCGTTCCTTGGCGGAGATGATGCGCTGGGAGGCCAGCGACGGGGCGGCGGCTACAAGTCGCTTGGTGTACGGGTGCTGCGGGTGCTGCAGCACTTCCAGGGACGGTCCGGATTCGACGACCTGGCCCTTGTACATCACGACGATGTGCTGGGCACGCTCGGCGGCAAGACCCAGATCATGGGTGATGAACAGCACGGCGGTGCCCAGCGAGTCAGTGAGCATGTGCAGGTGGTCGAGGATGCGCTTCTGCACGGTCACGTCCAGAGCGGAGGTCGGCTCGTCGGCAATCAGCAGGTCAGGGCGGCAGGCCAGACCGATGGCGATGAGCGCACGCTGGCGCATACCACCGGAGAACTCGTGCGGGAACTGACGGGCACGGGTGGCGGCGTCGGGCAGACCGGCCTCGGACAGCAGACCCGCGATACGGTCATCCATTGTGGAGCCGATGACGTACTTCTTGGCGAGGTACCAGGCCTGATCGTCGGCCACGCCGGCCTTGATGAGGTCGTCGGCCACGCGCCAACGGGTTTCGGAGCCCGGAACCCATTCGTTGGTGAAGCGGGCGACGGCCTTGTCGAAGGCCTCGCCGGACACGCCGGCTTCGGTCAGGGCCTTCTTGGCCTCGGTCATGAGCTCGGGCAGTTCCTTGGCGCCGAGGAAGGTCTCGTCGTCGTTGCCCTTGACTTCGACCTCGTCACCGGCCAGAGCCTTAGCGAGGGCGGAGCGCTTCTCATGGTCCACGTCCATGTTGTTGGCCTTCAGCGCTTCCTTGACCTGGGTGCCGATACGCCACACCGGGTTGAGGTTGCTCATCGGGTCCTGAGGCACGAGGCCCATCTTGGTACCGCGCAGCTTGTCGAACTCGCTCTGCTTGGCGCCGGCGATTTCCTCGCCGTCAAGCTTGATGGAGCCGTTGACCACGTGACCGGTGCCGGGCAGCAGGCCCAGCACAGCCATGGCGGAGGTGGATTTGCCGGAGCCGGATTCGCCCACGATGGCCACCCACTGGCCGGGGTAGACGGTGAAGTTGGCATCGCGCACCGCATGCACCGGCTTGCCGGTGTCGGTGGTGAAGTCGATGGCCAGGTTCCGGACTTCCAGCAGCGGGCCATGCTCTTTCTGCATGGCCAGCATCGTGGCGTTGGTATTGTCAGTCATTGTCTTTCTCCACTCCCCTTGCTCAGGCCGTTCGGCTCTTCGGGTCGAGGGCGTCCTTGACGGCGTCGCCCATCATGATGAACGCAAGCACGGTGATGGCCAGTGCGGCGGACGGGTAGAACAGCACCATCGGATCGGTCTGCAGGTTGGTCTGCGCGCTGGAGATGTCGCCGCCCCAGCTCACCGTGGTGGTCGGCAGGCCGACGCCGAGGAAGCTCAGCGTCGCTTCCGCCACGATGTAGGAGGCCAGCGAGGTGGTGGCGATGACGATGATCGGGGCCAGGGAGTTCGGCAGGATATGGCGGAACAGGTTTCTGGCAGGCGTGGAGCCGAGGGCCGTGGAGGCGGTGTTGAATTCGAGGTTCTTCGATTCCAGCACGGCGCTGCGGGCGATGCGGCATACGCCGACCCAACCGAAGAGCGTCAACACCAGCACGATCTTCCAGATGGACTTGGAGGTCTTGAACATCTGGAGCACCACGATGGCGCCGAGCAGCATGGGCAGCGCGAAGAAGATGTCGTTGATGCGGCTCAGCACCGCGTCGACCCAGCCGCCGAAGAAGCCGGCGACGGCGCCGATCAGGGTGCCGACGATCACGACTAGTAGCGTGGAGAGCACGCCGACAGACAGCGAGGTGCGCGTGCCGTAGATCACGCGGGTGTACACGTCGCAGCCCTGCAGGTCGTAGCCGAAGGGGTGTCCGGCGGAGGCGGGGCTCAAGGAGTTGCCCAGATCGCAGGCGTTCGGATCCTGCTTGGTGAACAGACCGGGGGCGATGGCCACCACGATGATGAACAGGATCAGCAAGCCGGAGATGATGAACAGCGGGTTGCGGCGCAGGGTTCGCCAGGCGTCGGCCCACATGCTGGTGGCCGGTGCGGATTCATCGACGGAATCGACGTCCTGCAGCGGGGTCTCCTCGAGGGGGGGCTACATAACGGTCCTGACCGGGCAGGGTTTCCATGAAGTATTCGGTTCCCGGCTCGCCGGTCTGGTTGAGCTCGTTTTCAGTGGTTTCGTTTGCCATGTGACTCACTTCTCCCTATCACGCGTAGCGGATACGCGGATCGAGGGCCGCGTACAGCATGTCGACAACGAGGTTGCACACTACGAAAATCAGCATGAGCAACGTGACGATGGACACCACCAGGTTTGCCTCGCCCTTCAGAATGGACTGGTAGGTGAGGAAGCCGATGCCGTGGATGTTGAAGATCTGCTCGGTGATCATGGCACCACCCATCAGGCCGCCGATGTCCTGGCCCAGGTAAGTGACGACTGGAATCAGGGAGTTGCGCAGCACGTGGCGCAGCATGACCTGACCGTTCGACATGCCCTTGGCGCGTGCGGTGCGCACGTAATCCTCGGCGATGTTGGAGGAGATTTCGGAGCGGGTGAGTCGGATGATGTAGGCCATCGACGCCGATCCGAGCACCATGGCCGGCATGAGCAGGTCGAGGAAGCCGGGGTCGGCGCCTGCCGTCACCGGCAATATCGCCCACTGAATACCAAAGACATATTGCATGACGAAGCCGGTGACGAAGGTCGGCACGGAAATAAGCAGCAGGGAGACGATCAGGATGACGGTGTCGTACCACTTGCCCTTCTTGAGGCCCGAGATAATGCCGAAGACCACGCCGAAAATCGCCTCGAACACGAACGCCATTAAGCCGAGCCTGATGGTGACCGGGAAGGCGCGGGCGATTTCGTCGAGAACGGGCTGCCCGGCGAAGGTATCGCCGAAGTTCAGGGTCAGTGCATTCTTCAGGTAGATAAAGTACTGAACGATGAACGGCTGGTCGAGATGGTATTCTGCGCGGATCTGGGCTGCGACGGCCTCATTGACAGGCTTGTCTCCGAACATGGCCTTGACGGGGTCGCCCGGCAGGGCGAATACAAGGGCATATACCAGAAGAGTCGTACCGAGAACCACGGGGATCATCTGCAGAATGCGTCGCAGAAGATACTTACCCATACGGTTGCTCCTTATTTCCTAGACCGGCCAGAAAGGGTATAACAAGACCCCTTCCGGTCGATAAATACTCCGACAGTTTACCGCATGCCCGGACTGTGATATGTAAATTTGCGTTAACGCAAGGTTTGAGATTGGGCAATGCTGGTGGATATGTCCATGGTTGCGGTCGGATAGTGGATACTTTAACTTGGTTCCCGCTGTCGGGAGCTGGCTCGCGAAGCGAGACTGAGGG
>CXTI01000034.1_pt1 | contig 18360 bp, 22 predicted proteins | sample 940731 | NCBI WGS metagenome assembly CXTI01 (sample SAMEA3493478, study PRJEB9703) | human gut metagenome | biome: ENVO:mammalia-associated habitat; material: ENVO:feces | place: Bangladesh | collected 2010-01-06 | reverse complement strand
CGCCTCTGGCGCAACGCCATCCGCCGCGAAACCCGCGAACTGCCCGGCCGCGATACTGCCGCCGATACCGCTGCCGGCGCCACCGGCGACTCCAACTCCACTCCCGCCGACTTCAAGTCCATGGTCCTGTGGGGTTGGTGAGTCTGGCCGCATTGCTTCGATTCCTTCTCCATTCGTAAAACTGTTTGTTATCTCACATCGGGCAGCTGCCGAAAAAAGCACGAATTTTCTTGATGGAGATGTCAAGGTTTGTTACGGTGGCGGGCGAAAACCGATTCGTAAGGGGTGCTTTAGGCTGAGACGGTATGTGCCGAACCCTTCGAACCTGTGAGCTAACACTCGCGTAGGGAATGCGACGGTTGAACTCCTCTGTTCGGCTCGGCATCCCATATGCGCGTTGAGAGAGAGGAAGCGTATGTCAATACGCAAGGAGCTGACCGCCCAGAACGTACTGCTGGGTTTTCAGCACGTGTTCGTTTCCAATGTTTGGCTTGATCCGGTATTCGTGGCAGGAGCGATTGGGTTACCTATCGCCCTGTCGTCGAACATGATTACGGTTCTTCGCAGACTACCAAATTGATTGCGGGTAAAGTCGCCGGATCCAAGCCCTGTCTAGGTTACGGAGCAAAAGTCGGGTTGGCGTTCATTGGCCGAGAGGCTTTGCGCCCTGATACCTATGCCGATACCGTGCATCGTGTGGCTGTTGACATCGCCACATATGACCAGCAAAGCTGCCTGGCTCCGCAGACCGTGTTCGTGGAGACTGATGGTGCCCTCACTCCTCGTGAAGTGGCTCAGCTGCTCGGTGGCGAGCTTGAGAATCAGCAGCGCAAATATCCGCGCTCCGTATTGAGTGACGCCGAGAACGTGGCCATTCAGCGGGCGCGCACCGACGCTGAGATGAGAGCCTTGATGGGCGGGAAGACCGCGGTGTTCGCCAGTGGCCATAGCACGGCATGGTCGGTGCTGTATCGAGAACTTGACGGTAGCGGTGCCGACGAGGATGTTGCTTCGCTGATGTCGCCGTTGAACCGCACCGTCAACGTGGTGGCGGTGCCAGATTTGTTGGACGCTGCCAGAAGACTGACTTCCTGCCGTGGCTGGCTGCAGAGCTGCGGTGTCGCTGTGGATTCAACCAGACTGTTTGGTCTTGCAGATATATTGGCCGCGGTCGGTGTGAATCGCATCTGTCCGCTCGGTGAGATGGATCGGGCGAAATCCGGCTGGCATCATGATGGGGGCTTCAACCTCATCGATCTGTTGCGCGCGGTGGATGTCGAACGCGGCAGCGATGTGTACAGCGATTCGTTCGATATGGATATGGAATAGGCCTGTGCCGTTGCGGGCAGCAGGGGCTGGTAGCAGGGCGAAAGGCAAGGGTAATGACAGAGCAAAGCGATATGGCACGGCGTCCAATGGTGAATCTGGATGGCAGAACAGCGATCATCACCGGTTCCGGCAGGGGCATAGGAGCGGCCGTGGCGAAATGCCTGGCATCGCACGGAGCCGCTGTTGTCATCAATTACGTACATGACGCCGCCAGCGCGCAGCGCACTGTTGAAGACATCCACTCACTGGGAGGCTTGGCTATAGCTGTACAGGCGGATGTTTGCGATGAATCGCAATCTTCCAAGCTGGTGGGTACCGCTGTCGACTCATTCGGCGGCGTGGACATCTTAGTGAATAATGCTTTCGGACGCTTCTCCTTTGATCCGCGTCGCTGTTCCACTTTTGCTGGAGGCGATTGGGATGAGTTTAGCGCACAGATCGAGGGATGCCTGCATGGTGCATATCTGATGTGCTCACATGTGGTGCCGCTGATGCGAGCCCAGACCTCCGGGCGTATCATCAACATCTCCAGCAATCTGGTCGATTCGCCCATCGTGCCCTACCATTCGTATATCACTGCCAAAGGCGGCTTGGTCGGCATGACCCGCTCTCTGGCCCAGGAGCTGAGCGGCTTCGGCATTACCGTTAATGCCATTGCCGCAGGTTTGACGGCCGGAACCGCATCCAGCGCAGCCACCACCGAGGATGTTCGTGAACGAATCATTGCCATGACGCCTCTTGGCCGCCTTGCCCGTCCCGATGACATCGCCGGAGGGGTCGCGTTGTTGGCGTCCGACATGGCCGGCTTCATTACCGGGCAATGTCTGCACGTCGATGGTGGTTTGACCATGCGCTGAGGCGCAGGAGCGGTGTGCTGACGCGCTATGGTTGTCGCATCCGGTTGGTGCAATGGAATGCAGCAAGAGTAAAGGCGCCGATTGGCGTGCGGTCATGCGAACGGAGGTAACCATGCTGCTCAAAGCCGTGTTCTGGGATTTGGACGGTACTCTCATCGATTCTGAGCCGCTCTGGCATGACGGTGAGATTGAGATCGCGCACAACAATGGCGGCGAGTGGAACGAGGACCTCGGTTGGGAGTGCTCCGGCACTCCGGTGCCACACGTGGCAGAGGCCATGATTGCGCATGGCTGCACATTGAGCGTTCCCGAAATCGACAAGCAGCTCAAGGATTATGTATTCAAGGCGGAGGTCGAACGTCTGCCGTGGATTCCTGGTGTGCAAGACGTGCTGCGTTCGCTCAAGGAAGCCGACATCCCATCCATGCTGGTCACTACTTCGCCTCGCCGCATGGCCGAGAACATCATGAAGCAGGCTGATGGATTGCTTGCCGGCTACGTCTGCGGCGATGATCCGTACGAGCACAAGCCGAGCCCCGCCCCATATCTGGCCGCGGCTGAGAGACTCGGCATCGCGCCTGAAGACATGGTCAAGTGCGTGGTAATGGAAGATTCCTCATCCGGTCTGCGCTCCGGCGCCGCCTCGGGGGCCACACTGATTGCGCAGACTGGCTGGATTCGCACCGACACTTCCGGCCTTGGCCAGTTTGCCTCCATCGACTCGTATGAGGGCATCGATGCGGCCGCGCTGGATGCCTTTGTGCTGCAGCGTTTGGGGGAGTAGGAATTTCGTTTGTATTGCGGAGTTTGTGTGGGAAACCCCCAGTCGACCTGATGTTATAGGCCGGCTGGTAGGGTGTCTGACGGTTTGCGTATAACTGTCTGGTTCATTGGGCTGGCAGCTCAATACAAGATTTAGGACTCATAGGAAACACATGGGCTTCGTTAATTTCATCCTCGAACTGCTGAAGGATCCGCGTGCCGCGATTGCCGGTTGGATTGCCATGGGTGTGGCGCCGACCCTCGGCTTCATCTTCCTCATCGTATTTATCGAAACGGGTGTGGTGTTCTTCCCATTCCTGCCGGGCGACTCCCTGCTGTTCGCCGCCGGTGTGTTCGCCGCTCCCGATGCCGCGACCGGCAAGGCTGCGCTGCCGCTGTTCTGGCTGCTGCCGGTGGTCTGGTGCGCCCCGATTATCGGTGACCAGTGCAATTACTTCATTGGCCACTTCTTCGGCCGCCGCATTATCCAGTCCGGCAAGGTGAAGGCCTTGACCCCGGAGCGTTTGGCCAAAACCGAGCACATGATTGAGAAGTGGGGCCCGCTGGCTGTGTTCCTGGGCCGTTTCTTCCCGTTCATTCGTACGTTCATGCCGTTCATCTCCGGTATTTCCGGCATGCGTTGGAGCCGATTCACCCCGTTCTCGGTGGCTGGCGGCCTGTGCTGGTCCACGCTGTTCACGCTGCTGGGTTACTTCTTCGGCAATATTCCGGCCGTGCAGGATCACTTCGAATTGGTGATCGTGCTGATTCTGCTGGTTTCGCTGGCTCCCACCATCATCGGTTTGCTGAAGGCCAAGTTCGGCAAGAAGAAGCCGGAGTCGGTTGCCGATTCCCAGCTGGATACGATGGAATCCGGTATCGAGAACCTTAATAAGTAGTTTTTGGTGCTGTAGGGTTCGTTTCTTTTCCAAGCCCCGTTCCGCATGCGATGTGCGGAACGGGGCTTTGTTGTGTTATCCACATTGTCGGTGGACAACATGCCGGGGTGTGGATAATTCGGCAAGCTGGAACCACAGAACCTGATTTCGGTTGAAATAGGTTGGCTCGCACGGTTCAATCTCCCTATGAATATCGACACATCCTCTCGCACTGTTCGCGTTGCTCGCTCTCCGGCAGCGGCCGTTTCGTCCCCTCCCCAGTCCGCTGGGGTCGGGCCCTCCCCGCCGCCGCGCTACTACACCCCTCCTCCGCAACCAATGGCTGCGTATGAGAGAAAACGGTCGAACAGGACTCCGGAAGAATCGTTCTCCACGAACGTGGCATTGCACAATATTGTGACCGTGACTTCGGGTCACGGTGGCGTGGGACTTAGCGTCATGGCTGCCATGCTTGCGCTGACGCTCACGGAGCGTGGGCAAAGCTGCGTGCTGGTCGATGCCGATTTCGTGGCGGGATGCTTGGATCTGCTGCTTGGCCTCGAGCGTGAGCCGGGTCTGCGTTTCAGTCAGATAGACGCTCCGTTGGGCCGTATTGAAGGAGCGGCACTGCGTCATGAGCTCATTGACTGGGAGGGTATTCGTGTGCTGCCGTGCGATCCCTGGAGCACGCGGCAGCCTGAATGGTGGGAAGTGCAGGCCGTGATTCGGGCACTTGCCGAAACGCATGATATTGTCATCGTAGATGCCGGCCAGGGAGGCCTGATTGAAACAGTGAGTGACTTGCGCCATGGAGTGCAGGTGATGGCCGCGGAACTTTCGGTAATCGGTTTGGCTCGGGCCAAAGCCCATCGGCTTAGATTGTCCGCATGGGAATGCGGGATTCCCCATATTGTCGGCATCGAACCGAGAGGTACGCCGCGAGGTCGCGGGAGCGTGGATGTTGCCGAAGCCGAAGATTATCTGAGCGCTGCAGTGGTGGGTCCCATCCGTCTGACTTCCAGCTTGTGCGGTGATGTGCTTGAGGGATTAGGCATCCGATCCGTGCCCAAGGGAAGTCGTAAGGCCATCGAGGCGCTCGCCGATGCGGTGGAGCGGGATATTCGCGCTGGCGCTCGGGCTGCCTGATTGAAGTGGGGATATCATGACGGCATTGCATCGCGCAGGCATGTTTTTCGGGTTATTGGATGAGCTTGCTTCAGATGATCGAGTCACTGATATTGCGGTGACTTGTGAGGGCCGCGTCTGGGCGGATCGTGGCAGCGGTATGCGGGAGCATATCTTGCAAGTGCCATTCCGGTCGCCGCAAGTGGTGCGTGATTATGCGGTGCAGTTATGCGCGCAATTGGGGCGCCGCCTGGATGATGCGTGCCCTATTGCCGATGCTTCCAATATGCATGGTGTGCGTGTCCATGCGGTGATAGCGCCGTTAGTGCCGCAGGGGGCGTCGATTTCCATACGATTCCCCGGCAGCGAGGTGGCATCGTTGCAGCGGCTTGCCCAGTTGGGCATGTTTCCTGCCGGCTGGATTTCGGTACTAAGCGGGCTGGTGAGCAAGAGAGCCGCCGTGCTGATTACTGGCGGTACCGGCGTGGGCAAGACCACCCTGGCAAAGGCGTTGCTTGCGCAGTGTGATGCGAATGACCGTATCGTCACCGTGGAAGAGGTGCGGGAGCTTGGCGATTTTGGCCATGGGAATCATGTTTCCATGGCGGCGAGGGAAGCGAACGTTGAAGGCGAAGGTGCGGTGGGCCTTCCCGATTTGGTGAAAGCCACGCTGCGCATGCGCCCCGACCGGGTGGTGTTGGGGGAATGCCGTGGCGAGGAGATTGTGGATCTGCTGAGGGCGTTCAATTCCGGCCACCGGGGCGGCATGACCACCTTGCATGCGAACAGCGTGGCGCAAGTGCCGCAGCGTTTGATCGCACTGGGATTACTGGCCGGGGTGGCTCCTCGTGCATTGGCCATGCTTGCCGAAGGCGCCTTCGATGCGGTGCTGCATCTTGAACGAGTGGACGGCCGTAGGCATATTGCACAAATCGGCACTTTGCACGCCTCGTATGGTGAATTGCAAGGCGTTCCATTGGTGGCTTGGGACGGTTCGGCCGAGCCTCGATATTCACCTCAGTGGCGTGATTTCGCGGCATTGTGGGGCTGTAGCTAGGGGTGGGATATTGCTCTGGTGTGTGATGCTGACGATGGTCGCTGTGCTGATATGGCCTAGTCGCCAATCTGGGGTTGTTGATCGTCTGCGTGATGTGCGGACTCTTTCTGGAAGGTTCAATCGAGGTGCTGGTGGAGGTTTCGTGAGCCGGAATGGGTGGGGCTCGAACGTCGGAGGTGGTGCTGGGCGTAGAACGACAGCAGCATTGCCGAGGAGCGGAATCGCTCAGGTATTGGCCTCCGCCATCGCTCGCATGGCAGGTGGAGGAACGCTGGTGGAAGCGTTCGAGGAGCAATTCGGCGGACGTTTTGCCGTGCGCAGGCTGACCCCACAACGTCTGACCGACTTGTTTGAGCGGCGACGATTGCCGGACGAATCACGCGCGCAGTCCGTGCGTGCCGCCGTGGGCGCTGCTGCGGCAGCGACAGTCAGCGAGGAATTGGGCTGCCGTGCCGTGCCCTGCTTGGAGGCGGTATTGGATGTCTACTCGCATATGAGATTGATGCAGAACATGAGGGCGCAGGCCTTCGCCGTGCCTCAAGCCACGGTTGGTTTGCTCAGCGCGTTGCCGGCAATCGCGGTTGTGTTGGGGGAATTGATGGGAGCTCACCCCTTGCTGTTCTTGTTCGGTTCTCAACGCGGCCTAGTGTGTTTGGTGTCGGGCGGATGCTGCTATGTGGTCGGTCTGGTTTGGATGCGCGCCCTGATGCGAGACGGCTGACAGCTATCGGGGTGAGACAAAGATGATTGGAACATGCATTGCATCGGGGTGCGCGGCGTTCGCATGCTGGCTGAGCATGGTGAAGCCGCGTGCAGCCAGTCGTCTGCCTGACATTGGGCAATGGGCGAATCATGACGAGCCTGTTGTGGTTGCCGATGCGGCATGGACCATGCTGGTGCTGCGGATGGTGCAAGTGTCTCTGCGGCAAGGAGCCTCAGTTCCGCGGGCCCTTGATGTTGTGGGCCGCGCTGTTGGAGGCGCATACGGTCGATGCTTAAGCCGCGTGGGTGAATCATTATTGCGCGGCGTCTCATGGTCGGACGCATGGTGTGCCGCCTTAGCCGGGACGGATGCTTCGGCGGGTATGAACCATTCCGCTCGTTTGGGTGGCGCAAAACGGCGAGGCCGGTCAGGGCAGCATGGCGATACGGATGGCGGTGCTGGTGACATCGCACTGGGCATGATCCGCGAGTCTTTGGAACCGGCTTGGTTGCAAGGGGATTCTCCCGGAGTGCTTATCGACGCTGCTGTCGAACAGCTTGATAAGGATGAGCGAGCGCGTATAGAACGTGCCGCTGCCCGTTTGTCCGTGCGTTTGCTGATGCCGACTGGCTTGTGCTTTTTGCCGGCGTTTGTCATTGTCGGAGTGCTTCCAGCAATTGCTTCTTTCCTGATGTAGGTTTCTTCTGGCCTGTTTTGGTTGTCTCGTCTTGCGTTGTGCCATGACGCATGGCTGGTGGTTATCCACTTTTGTTGTGGATGACACGCCGCGGTGTGGATAACTTGGCAAGCTGGAACCACATGTGCCGTTCGCTGATGCGCCGCACGCCGGATTGCTTCACAGTGGAACTCACCTCGCGTCACAGTGTTCGGCGCGAGGGCCAAACGCTATCGCACGGAGTCAGGAAAGCGCACGATTGATGTGGGCCTTCCCGTGGGGAAAGGAATACCGATGGACACGCACATTCCCATCATCGTTGATGGTCAAGCGGGCATATTTGCCCACAGCAAAGCCAAAATCGCAGAGCTCAACGCCCGTGCCAAAGAACGACTATGCCTCATGGATGCACGGATGCGCACGTTTATGGCCGAGCCGGAAGAAGGAGCGGCCACAGCCGAGTACGCGGTGGTGCTGATTGCCGCCACCGGGTTCGCGGCGCTTTTGGTCACCATTCTGAAGTCGGATGCCATTAAGACGTTGCTGACAAATCTGATCAAAAAGGCGTTGAACGTCGGGTGAGCGACTCGGAAGGGCAATGAACATGAGAAAAGGTCTCAGCAGATGGCTCGCCCGTTTGCCGCCTGTGCACAATGAGGGTGCGGCCACGGCCGAGTTCGCGGTAGTGCTGCCCAGCGTCATTGCAATAACGGGGGTGTTGCTGACGCTTACCCGAGTGGTTGCGGTATCCATGGATTGCCAAAGTGCCGCAACGGCATCCGCGCGTGAATTGGTGGTTTCTGATGATGAATCCGCAGCACAACAGGCTGCCGTGAATATTGTGGGAAGCCGAGTGGATGTGACTGTGCATCAGGAAGGCAGCTTGGTGCGAGTGGCGGTCGAATGCCCCGTTTTGCCAGGGCCTTTGAATGTGACTCCTACTCGGGTGCATGGTGAAGCTGTGGCTGCGCGGCAATAACGCACACGGTCGGTCGGGAGGGGGAACGGCGATGGCGGCATGTATGCCACGTATGTCACGTCTTGAAGAAGGGTCAGGCACAATGGCCGGCGTCATGCTGGTCATGCTGGTTGGGGTGGCTCTTTCGGCAACGGCGTGCATTGGCAATCTGGTGGTTTGCCAAAACCGGGCACGTTCCCTAGCTGACCTCATCGCTTTCGATGCCGCCTATGCCGCATGGCATGGGTGGGCGGACGATCCATGCGCATTCGCGGGTCAGCTGGCCGTATCCAATAGCGTCGCATTGCCCGATTGCATGGTGCAGTCGGATGATGTGCAGGTCACCGTGGCAGTGGATACTGCAGTCCCATTGACGCCGCGCGTGCAGCGAACGGCTCTTGCCGGACCGGCGGAATGCGATAAGGGAGATGCTAGTGAGTAACCACACAGCATAAAACAGGGCCGCATTCTAGCGGACTTCCGCCATCCTTGGCTAAGGTAAAAGCATGAGCGAGAGTGAACACAACGAGCGCCGCAGCATCGTGGCAATGGTGGGAAACCCCACCTCCGATAAAGGACGCGGTGCCAAGGTGGATGCGCAGGTGCTGAATCTGCTGGAAGAGGCAGGTCGCTCCCATAATTTTGAAGTCATCGACATTACCGGTACGAGTTTCGAGGATTCATTGCATCAGGCTCGTGAACGGTCGCATGAGTATGACTACTTGGTGGTGGTCGGTGGCGACGGCATGATAGCGCTTGGCGCCAATGCGGTTGGGTGCAGCGGCAAGCCTTTGGGTATTGTGGCCATGGGGTCGGGCAACGATTTCGCTCGCGGGCTCAAGCTGCCGGTGAACCGTATTGAAACCGCGGTGGAAGGCATCGTGGGCGCCATCGTGCGCGGTTCGCATATCGATGTGGACATGGGCCGTGTGACTTCCTTGGAAGGTGGTTATGCGGTAGATACGTCCACCGGGGAGGAATACGAGTGCGAGGGCGACAGGTCCGCTGAGTATCCGATCGATCGCTACTATGCTGGCATGCTCTCCTGCGGTCTTGATGCGAGCGTCAATGACCGTGCGAACCATTCGCGTCTGCCGACCGGCACCATGCGCTATTTCTCGGCGGTACTGGTGGAGCTGACGCATATGAAGCGTTACGGATACCACATCAAGGCCACGTTGGCCGATGGTTCCGTGGACGAGAGGGACATCATCACCCCGCTGTTGACAGTCGCGAATTCACGGCATATCGGTGGCGGTATCGAGGTGTCGCCATACTCCTGTTTCTCCGACGGATTGCTGGATTTGGTGTGGATGGATCATGTGCCGAACGTGCGGGAGTGCGCAGTGGCTCTTGCGAATGCGTATAACGGCAAGCTGCTTGCCTCCGACGTATTTGGGTGGGAGCGGATTCGAGAAATCGAGGTCACTCGCGCAAACGAAGGCGATGAGCCTCCGGTGCTGATGGCTGATGGTGAATACATCGGGCATTTGCCGGTTCGTGTGGTGGCGGAGAATTGCGCGCTGCGCGTGCTGGTGCCGCCGGCCGTGGCGGCACGTGAGGTCGATTCCAGGCAGCAGGTGCTCGATGCCATCACCCGCGATGGCCGTGATCCCGTGACCGGACGCTTTAACTAGACGAAAATGCTTTGGCTCCCCTCTCCGAGCGGAGCTGTCGGCGAAGCTGACTGAGGGGAGGTCTGCCGCTGGCAGCGGTTATGCGATGTAGCTTTCGATGTGTAGAGTCTGTGCAATGACTTCCTTGATGGTGCGGTCGCTGACACCGGGGTGTGAGCGGATCAGGGAGATCAGTCCCACGTTGAGCGTGAAGAACGTCTCGTGGACGTTGGTGATTGGCAGCCCATGCATCTGCTCGAAGTCGCGCACTGTGGTCTGGGCGATGTAGTCTGCGATGCGGTCGGCGGCCTGGTCGATGAATTTGATGTACAGTTCGGCGTTGCCGTCCTGGATCATCCGGTTCGAGAACGGGCTTTCGTCGGCAATGAGCGAACGCAGTACGAGAACGATTTCGTCAAGCGCCTTGTTCACGTTGCCGATTTCGCGGGCCTGGTTCCATTCCTCGAGCTTGGTGAGGATCTCATCGATCACATCATCCAGCACGGCGTCGGCCACGGCGTCCTTGTCGTTGAAGTAGTGGTAGAACAGCGATCGCGTCATGCCGACCTTGCTGGCGATGTCGGAGACGGTGATCTTGGAGAAGCCCTTTTCCAAGCAGATTTCGCGTGCGGCGCGCACAATGGACTCGCGGCGAGTGTCTCCGCGGCTGGCGCGCTTGTCCTCGAGAATCTGGCTCATGGGTGCCTCCTGAATGTAACTGATGTTGACACTATGTTAAACAAATGGGAGTACGAGGAAATACCGAACAAAATAACGTCAATTCCGAAACCGTGTGGTGCATGGCGCCCATGAGGTCGCCAATATATCGACGAAGCAATGAACTGCTCGGAATGGTATATACCGAAACGATCTCTGTTATTTACGAAAAATTGAGTGAGGGGCAAGGTAGGTTAGTAGCTATGGCACTTGCACTGTATCGTCGCTATCGTCCGGACACCTTTGAAGGTGTGATCGGCCAGGACCAGGTCACGGTTCCTTTGATGCGAGCCCTTGACGAGGGCAGGCTCACGCATGCCTATTTGTTCTCCGGCCCGCGAGGCTGCGGCAAGACCAGTTCCGCGCGTATCCTGGCCCGTTGCGTCAACTGCGCCAAGGGCCCAACCTCGCATCCGTGCGGCGAGTGTGAAAGCTGCAAGGATCTGGCCACCGGAGGCCCGGGATCCATCGATGTGGTCGAAATCGATGCCGCCTCACACAACGGTGTGGACGATGCCCGCGAATTGCGCGAACGCGCCGGGTTCGCCCCCGCCCGCGACCGCTACAAGATTTTCATCCTCGACGAGGCTCACATGGTCACGCAGCAGGGCTTCAACGCGCTGCTCAAGATCGTTGAGGAACCGCCTGAGCATGTGATGTTCATCTTCGCCACCACCGAACCGGACAAGGTGATTGGCACCATCCGCTCGCGTACTCATCATTACCCGTTCCGTCTGGTGCCGCAGGAGGTCATGGGCCCCTATCTGGAAACGATCTGCGAGAAAGAGAGCATCAAGCCTGAGCCCGGCGTGCTGAAACTCGCGATGCGTGCCGGCGGCGGCTCCATGCGAGACACCCTGTCCGTGTTGGACCAGCTCATGGTCGGTTCCGTCGAGGGCGTCATCACCCATGATGCCGCCGTGGCTCTGCTTGGTTTCACTCCTGAAGCGTTGATCGGTGAGGCCGTCGATGCGGTCATCGATCATAACGGCGAGGCCCTGTACGGCGTGATCCAGAAGGTCGTGGTCGGCGGGTTCGACCCACGACGATTCGTGGAGGATCTGCTGGCCCGCGTGCGTGACCTGCTGGTGCTGACTTTGGCGGGCGACCGCGCGGAATCCGTGCTGTCAGACACGGCCGAGGCCGAGGACATGGACGACCTGCACCGCCAGGCCAAGGCCCTTGGACTGAGCGCGCTCACCGCCATTGCGGATATCATCAACACCACGCTGGGTGCCATGACCGGTGCCATCTCCCCGCGTATGCGACTCGAATTGCTGGCGGCCCGACTGCTGGCCGGCAGCGAAAACGGGTTCGTTGCACCCGCTGCCACTCCCGCATTGGGAGCTCCCGCGCCAGCCACAGGAGCTGTAGCCTCTGCCGCTCCCGCTACGGGAGGTGCAGCAGGTGGCTTTGCCGGCGCATCTCGCGGCGGTTTCGTCGGGGCCTCACACGGTGGATTCGCCGGCGCTGCACGAAATCAAGCACAGACGCAGACCGCGCCCGCAGCCGCCGCCCCTGCTGCGCCTGCATCTCCTGCTACGAATGCTGCGGCTCCAAGCTCCGACTCCCGATCCACTGATGAAAAGTGGAATGCAGCCGTTGCCGCATTGCCGCAGGCCATCCGCGAATACGTCACCAGAGACAAGGTGCCGACGGTGGCATTCGGCCCCAACCGTAAGGGATTGCCCTGCCTGTCCATGACCTTCGACAAGCCGCTCAGCCAGCATGCGTTTGCGCTCGCGGTGGATAACAGCGGCAAAAAGGCCGCAATCGTGGTGATGGATGCCGTACGCCAGGAATTCGGTGCCGATGCGGTTATCGCTCCTGCGGCCGTTGCGGCCAACGGTGAGCGAGTGGAATCCGTCAAGCGCCTGAGCCCCGAACAGTTGGCCAAGGTCAAGCAGCAGATTGCGATGGCCAAGGCGGGTCTGGCCGCTTCGAGTCTGGGAGCTGGCCTGGGCATGCATTCCGGCAGTGAGCCAAAAGCTCAGAAGCCGGCTGCTGAGGGGAACGCCGAAGATGCGGATGGCAGCCACCGAGCCTCTGGCGTAACGCCGGGAGGCACTTCGAACAAGCCCGATTTGGATGATGACGATCCATGGGCCAAACCTGCCGCATCGTCTGAGGCTGTGGGCGAGCCATCTGCGTCTGCAGGTGAGCCGTCTGTTGATGGTTTTGCTCCGAGCAATCCAGACCCTGCATCTGCACAGGCGCCTGAAGAGCACCACAAGAAGCATGTCGCCGTGCCGGACATGAGCGATGACGTGGACCCATGGGCAACGCCGGCAGCACCTGTCGCACACGCACAAGATGCGACCGCCAATACCCAGGCCGGCCAAGCTGAGCAATCCGCCGCGTCTACTTCCTCGAACGTGGGTGCCCCGGCTGCGGATTCTGCTGCCCCAACGGCATCCGCTGACCCGTGGAACCAGCCGGTGCCTCCGCCTGCCGAACCGATGGGTGACCCGTGGAACCAGCCTGCTGCGTCTGCGCCGCAAGCTGCGCCGGATCCATGGAATCAACCAGCTCCTCCGCAATCGGAACCGGATCCGTGGAATCAACCGCAGGGTCAGGCTCAGCGGCAGACCCCATCGCAGAGTCAGGGTATGCCGCAAAGCCAGAACTCGGGCGCTGCTGACCCGTGGAACCAGCCAGTGCCACCGAGCCCTCAGCCGCAGGTTGCGGCCGAGGACGATGAGTATTCGATGAGCGACCAGTCGCTTGGCGATGCCACGGCCATGAAGATGGATGATCTCAAGAAGCTGTTCGAGGTCAAGAAGGTCGAGGAGTTTGCGGCCGATGACCCGAAGAACCCGAAGAACATCCAGCCCGCCAAGAAGCATACGGATGACTGACCGCAGCACATCATACGAAACGAAAAACAACATGAGGAGCACACATGGCATTGGCCTATGACGGCGCCATCCAGCGGTTGATTGACGCATTCGGGCACCTGCCCGGAATCGGTCCCAAAGGAGCTCAGCGCATTGCTTTCTATATGCTGTCCGCCCCCGAAGATGAGGCCCGCGAGCTGGCCGAGGCCATCGAAGAGGTCAAGGCCAAGGTTCGGTTCTGTGAGATTTGTGGCAACGTGTGCGAGACGAGCCCTTGCCCGGTGTGCGCGGACCCGCGCCGCGACCGCAGCGTGATCTGCGTGGTCGAGGAGCCTAAGGACGTGATGAGCATCGAGCGCACCCGCGAATACCGCGGCCTCTACCATGTGCTCGGCGGCGCCATCAACCCGATGGCCAACGTTGGCCCTGCGGATTTGCGCATCCCCGGCCTGCTCAAGCGTTTGGAAGGCGATGAGGTCAAAGAGGTGATCATGGCGCTTGACCCGAACATCGAAGGCGAAGCCACCACCAGTTACCTGACCCAGTTGCTGCGTCCGGTAGGCGTCAAGATTACGCGTCTTGCCAGCGGTCTGCCGGTCGGCTCCGACCTCGAATACGCCGACGAAATCACCCTCGGCCGAGCCCTAGCCGGACGCCGCGAAGCTTAAGCGGCATCTCTCTCCTTAAGAGTATCGTATTTAAGATAATTGCCGTATGCGGCAATTGCCGAACCGTCGTTGCCGTCCGCTCTGCAGATTGCCGTTGATCATGGGTCGCTTGCGACTAATATGACGATTATTTTGGCCGGCAGTAATGAAGGGTTCATGGAGAGCGAGGTGCTTGGCCGTAAAAGCCCATTGTATGGTCGACGCACCGCCCAAATCAGGTTGTTGCCGTTCGATTACGCTGACGCAGCGAAGTTTTTTTCCTAACACAAAGTCGCAGGATTTGGCTCGTTATTACGCGACTTTTGGCGGTACTCCGTACTATCTTGCGCGTATCAATGAATCCGATGGATTCGAAGATAACGTACTTCGATTGATGTTCGACAACCTTTTAGCAAATGGTGGTGTAATGATCCGATTGCACGGGAACGGACCGATATTGATGTGATTGCGGCTGATTCTCTGAGTAAGCAGATATTGATAGGCGAGTGCAAGTGGCGTAACTCATTTAATGAGACGGAAGCCGTTGAGCGGCTGCGTGGGAGGGCCGGATTAATCCGCGGTTACTTGCCGGAGACAGCTCGGTTTGTGCTGTTTTCAAAAAATGAGGTAGGTGAATCTATCCGAAATCGATACCGCGAGGATGAACGTATGTCGTTTGTGTCTGTGGACGACATGTATGCCGGATGATTATACGGATGGTGGCAACTCGCCTACTGGCTTCTTGACTGGCTCGGCAAGCACTCCCAACGTATCGTTGGCGCTTTCTCCGTCGCGGCGATGCCAGGGCCAGAAAGCGGCGTGATGCATGATGCGTGCGGGCTTGTGCCGCCGCAGTAGCCAGATGATGAACAGTCCAGCCAGCAGTATGCCGACACCGACCGCGATGCCAATGGTTCGCCCGTCGTGCACGTCGCGTGGTTCGGGGGCAGGCACAGGAATCGAGACACGGTGCCCGGAGATCAACAGTCGGTGCGTGTTCACACCGTACGGCGTACAGGTCATCAGCGTGACGCGGTCCTCGCCCGGCGCGATGCGCAACTCTGAGGTGTCGTCCGGCAGAATCACTGAGATGTTATCCACCTTGTATCCCAAGGTCTCGCCCATGACTTCGATATAGAAGAAGTCGCCCTTCTTCACCTCGTCCAGGCGGGTGAACATCATGGCCTCCACCAGACCGCGGTGTCCGGTGATTACCGAATGAGTGGACTTGCCGCCCACGGGAAGCGATGTGCCGTAGAGATGCCCGGCACCAGAGGCAAGTGCCTCCTCGGAGGTGCCGTGGTAAATCGGCAGGTTGATGGATTGCTTGGGGACTTTGATGGTGCCCATCACACCGTTGCCGGCATCCAGTAGCGATTGGTATTCCTTGTCTTTCTTGGAGGCTGAGTCCTCGCCGCTGGCGCGTGACCCACCCTGCGCGGCCGAGAACGGATCGACCGCCTCGCCCAGTACGGGCTGACCGGAATCGGCAAGCTTCTTGTTGTAGGCGCGTGCGGCTTTCAGCTTGTCCTCTGCCTGCGGGTAGGGCCATCCGGCCACTTGCTTGGCGCTGGTAGCAGCAGTGGCGGCCAGTTCCTGACTGGATTGGAATTGCAGAGCCAGCGGGAAACAGGCCACGCCGATGGCGGCGATGAGCAGAAGGATGGTGATGATGCGCATCGCCAGCAGATTGCGCTGGAGGCGGCGGCGTTCGGCTGCCAGATCGGAGACGTCGACGACCTCGTTGAACGGATCTTGGGTGAAAGTGTTGCTGGCTGCTGTCGCATCGGCTGCTGCTGAATCGTTTGTTGTTGTATCGACTGCTGCGTCGGCTATTGCTGCAGCGGATGCGTCGGCGGGTGCATTAGCGCGGGAACGGGCATGCTTGCTCTTCGGGCGTCTATGCAGAAAAGCCATTTTCTGTGTTCCCTCTCCCTATGCCTGCTGCCAGGGTGTGCGCATGCGTGTTTGCCTGTTGGCTGCCCCGAGTCTTGCTGTCACGCATGCCATCGAGTGTACGCCATCAATCACATAACAATTTTCGCGGTACAAGGTACTCTGGAGAACCTGATTGCGCAACTCCCCGTTATTTGGCGGATTTTAGTGGTGGTTGCAACACCTAGGTGATTTGCCGTTCTTGATGACGGTCTTGGAATGGTGTAATCGTATCATGCGGTGTCGAGCAGTTCGAGGATTCTCTCGCTTGGTTTCATGAATCCGAGGGTCTTGCGTGGTCGGTCGTTGAGTTCGGCGGCCACCGCGCCGAGGTAGTCCTCGCCGTATCGGGAGAGGTCGGTGCCTTTGGGGAAGTACTGTCTGGGCAGCCCGTTGGTGTTCTCGTTCGTGCCGCGCTGCCAGGGCGAGTGCGGGTCGCAGAAGTACACGGCCATGTCCAGCGCCGTGGAGATTTGCTTGTGCAGGGCGAGTTCGGATCCCTGGTCCCATGTCAGCGAGTTGCGCAGGAGTTTCGGCAGCGACCGTATCTTGCGGATGATGGCCTGCTGGACGTGTTCGGCGTCGTGCCCGTCGGGCAGGTGCAGCAGGATCGTGAACCGGGTGGAGCGTTCCACGTGGATTGGCTACAATGTATTGGACTGGTTCATGCGGGACATGACAACGAAGGGGTTGATCATCATGGCCGATCCGAATCGTCCCCGTCATTACGAGGAGGAGTTCAAGAGGCGGATCGTGCAGTCGTAACGGGAACGGCAAGCCGTCGTCGCGGATCAGGGCGGAGTACGGCATCCCGCGTTCCACGTTGCGGCGTTGGGTGCAGGGCATCCGCAACAGCGGCTCCACGAAAGCGGCCGACAACCGCACTCCCGAGGAGAACGAGCTGATCGAATTGCGGAAACGCAACAGGCAGCTGGAGATGGAGGTCGACGTTTCAGAACAAGCGGCGCCGGTATTCGCACGAAAGCAGGCGTGATACGGTCCAACGCCGGCCGCTGCCCGGTATCAGCGCAGTGCGGGATCCTGGGCGTTGCCAAGTCGGCCTGCTACTGGATGCCCGAACGCCCCGAGACCGAACGCGCCGACCCTTACGAGAAGGACGTGGGGCGCGTGTGGAGGGACAGCGGCAAGGTGTACGGGGCCAGGAGGATCAGGCACGCCCTGGGGCACGAGGGCGCGACGCTGTCCCGCCGCCGCGTCAACCGGATCATGAAGGGGAACGGCATGGCCGGCTCCTATTCCAAGGCCGCCTATAGGCCGCATCCGGCCAGGCCGAACGACGACCCGGCTCCCAACATCCTCGCCCGCGAGTTCAATGGCTATGCGCCGCGCACGCACCTGGCCTCCGACCCGGCCCTACGTGAGGGTCGGCGGTTCGTGGGCGTACGTCTGCCTGCCCGGCGACCTGGCCAACCGGCAGATCGCCGGCCATTCCGTAGGAGTCAGGCACGACGCCGACCTCGTGCCGGCCGCGTTCGCCGCGCCGCACTTCCCCCCTGACGGACATCCAGGTGCTTCACACGGACCGCGGCGGCGAGTTCGCCGGCGAAAGGATGGAGCGCATGCTCGACGTGTTCGGCATCACACGTTCCCTTTCCGGACCCGGCAACCCATACGACAACGCGGTGGTCGAATCCACCAACCGGCTCGTCAAGAAGGAACTCATCCACAGGAACGTCTACACGAACGTGGAGCAACTACGCTCGGACGTCAACCGGTACGTGTGGTGGTACAACCACCAACGGCTCCACTCGACCCTCGGGTACCTGAGCCCCGTGGAGTTTCACACAACAAGGAAAAACCCTCTAGAAACAGTCCAACACACCGTTGCCAATCCACACCGTCCTCGCCCCGTGCACGGGACAGGTGACGCGTGGCAGTCCGGCGTGGATGAACGCCTTGTACTGGAAGAAGTCCGGATGGCGCCACACGCGCTCCCGCCTGTCATGCGCCGGGCAGGCGCCCCCGGCAGCCCGTCCCGGGGCAACGGAAGCGCGCGCCGGGCTCGAAGCCGATCATGATGTGCAGCTCCTGGCGGCCGTCGTCGGCGTCACGGAAGTCCACGGACCCCACCTTCCAAGGTGGCTGCAACTGAAGCGCGGCGGTGAACAGGCGAGAGGTATCCATGCCTCCAACCTACCCGACCGGCATCACCCCACACCCAAACCACCCACCACAAACAGCGAAAGGCCAGATTTTTCACTATAATACAAATGCATACAGAGAACTGTGATGAAGCGACTGC